>Ga0335070_10000444_pt1 | contig 45739 bp, 47 predicted proteins | sample Lox_Sample_13_FD_206722 | JGI IMG/M metagenome (GOLD analysis project Ga0335070, IMG submission 206722) | Soil microbial communities from Loxahatchee National Wildlife Refuge, Florida, United States - Lox_Sample_1.3 | ecosystem: Environmental > Terrestrial > Soil > Wetlands | place: USA... | reverse complement strand
TTGCGGCAAGCCTGAGGTTTCTCCGGAGCATACACCCGATGAAGACGCTCGATGCACTCGTGCTCGCGCTCAGCGCTTTCGCCCCTATCGAAGTGGCCCAAGCGGGCGAGGCGAAGATCCTGTGGTCCAGAGAAGGCTGCGAGATGATCCTCGTCGAGAAGCCCGACGGCGAGCTGGGCGTAGTGCTGCAGCTGAGCACCGGGCGAGCGCAGATCGGCGACGAGCTGGAGGGCGATTTCGACAGCATCAACTCCATTCGCAAGATCATCAACCGCGCATCCGGCGAAGAGATCATGATGCGCGGAGTGCGCTACTCCAGTTCACGCAAGTACGTCCTGCAGGTCATGCCGAAGTGGTGCAAGGCGCCGAAGGAATGAGGGCGGTGTATCCTGAACAGCGGCAGGTCCTGGTGCGGGTGCGCTTTTTCGTCGAGCACCTCGGGTGGCCGTACGGGGTGCGGGGCTACCGGACCAGTTGAGAAGCAGGGGAGGAGCGCATGCGGCTGCAGGACAAGGTTGCGCTGATCACGGGCGCGGCTCATGGGATGGGCGAGAGCATGGCGCGGCTGTTCGCGCGCGAGGGGGCCAGGGTGGTGCTGGCGGACGTGCTCGAGCGCGAAGGCACGCAGGTTGCCGCCTCGATCGCGGATGCCGGCGGCGATGCGCTGTTCCTGGCGCTGGACGTAGCGGACGAGGCACATTGGCAGCGGGTGATCGCCGCTGTAGTCGCGCGCCACGGCCGGCTCGACATCCTGGTCAACAACGCCGGCATCAGCGGCGGCGTGCTGGACCGGCTGAACACCGAGCTTTTCGACCGACTGCTGGCGGTCAACGCCCGGGGCGCGTTTCTGGGCATGAAGTACGCGATCCCGCAGATGCAGAAGGCCGGCGGCGGCGCGATCGTGAACGTCTCGTCGATCTCCGGGCTCGTGGGGCAGTCCTTCGTGCACATGGGCTACAACGGCGCCAAGGCGGCGATCCACGTAATGAGCAAGGCCGCGGCGGTACAGTTCGGCAAGGACGGCATCCGCGTGAACTCGGTGCATCCGGGGATCATGCCGCCGATGCTCACGTCGGTGACCTCCGCCGACCCGGCGGTACGCGAGATGGCGCTGGCCAACTTGCCGCTGGGCCGCGCCGGGCGCCCGCAGGAGGTGGCGAACGCCGTGCTGTTCCTGGCCTCGGACGAGGCGTCCTACATCACCGGCGCCGAGTTGGTCGTCGACGGCGGTTATCTGGCGCAATAGCGCCCGCGGGCAGGCAGTGCGGAACGGGAGACGGATATGGGCAGACTGAACGGGTGCGTGACACTGGTCACCGGCAGCGGGCGCGGTATCGGCAAGGCGGTCGCGCTCGCCTATGCGCGCGAGGGTGCCAGCGTGGTCGTGGCGGACATCGAGGAGCCGGCCGCGCGCGCGGCCGCCGAAGAGATCCGCAGTCTCGGCGCGCAAGCCGACGCGCTGCGCATCGATCTGCGTGAGCCGGAGCAGTGCAGCACGATGATCGCGCGCGCGGTCGAGCGCCTCGGCCGCCTGGACGTGTTGGTGAACAACGCAGGCGTGGTGCGCGTGCGTCCGCTACTGGAGTTGACGCCCGAGGACTGGGACTTCGTGATGGACGTCAACGCGCGTGGGCTGTTCTTCTCGCTGCAGGCCGGCGCGCGCCAGATGATGAAGCAGTCGCCGCCGGCAGCGGGCCGGCCGCGCGGGAAGATCGTCAACATCGCCTCGATCGCCGGGCGCAGCGGCCGCCCGATGTTCGCCGCCTATGCCGCCAGCAAAGCCTCCGCGATCAGCATCACGCAGTCCGCGGCGATGGCGCTCGCGCCGGACGTCACGGTCAATGCGATTTGCCCGGGCGTGGTCGACACGCAGATGTGGCGCACCATCGATCGCGAATGGTCGGAAGCGGACAAGCGCCCGCCCGGCTCGGCTTGGCAGGATCGCATCCGCGGCATTCCGATGCGCCGGCCGCAGACGCCGGACGACCTGGTAGGCATGGCGCTGTTCCTGGCCAGCCCCGATTCCGATTACGTGACCGGCCAGTCCTATAACGTCGACGGCGGCGTGCTGATGAGCTGAGCGGCGCGCGTTACCCCGGCGCGCGCCGGCTCGTCACGCCGAGCGATTCGGCTACGTGCAGCACTTGCAGCCGCTGCTCGTCGCTGAGCCGGTTCACCGGCGGGATCGACCGGCCGCAGTCGATCTTAAGCCGCGCGGAGAGCACCGTCTTGCACACGTCCGCCGGGGCGTCGAACATCCACACCAAGTCGACATACTTGCGCACGCCCGCCTGCAGCGCCTGAGCGCGGGCGAGATCTCCTGCGCGCCACGCGTTGTGCAGCTCGACGTAGTGCCACGGCGCGAGCGCCAGCGGCGCATCGATCGTGCCCACTGCGCCCATGGTCAGCGCAGGCAGCGGGAAGGCGCCGTTGCCCGAGAAGCAGGTCAGGCCCATGTCGGCGAACACCCGGATATGCGAGAAGTTGGGCGCCGAGTGCTTCAGTCCCTTCAGCGTCGGGATCTCGCGCATGAATTTGTCCATCAGCGCCGGCACCGTCTCGACCTGGGTGAGCTGCGGCAGGTTGTAGACAAAGAACGGCAGATCGCCCGCCGCATCTGCCACGGACTTGTAGTGCTCGATGCGCGAGCGCTCGCTGCTGGGAAAGAAAAACGGCGGCAGGCAGCAGACCGCGTCGCAGCCGGCCGCGCGGGCATTTCGTGCGGCCTTCATCGCGCTCGCCGTGCTGACCGCGCCCACATGCATGATCACCAGCGCGCGGCCGTGGCAGACCTCGGCCGAGATGCGTGCGACGGCATCGCGCTGCTCCTCGGTCAGGATGGGTCCTTCGCCGGTGGTGCCCGCCATCCAGAAGCCGCCGGCGCCGTGCGCGATGTTGTCTTCCAGCAGGGCGCGCAAGGCCAGCTCGTGGACCTTGCCATCCTGAGTGATCGGCGTGGGTGGAGCGGGAAAGACGCCTTCAAGACCGGTTTTCATCGCATCGAGCAAGCAGGTTGGTGGGTCGGCCGGGTGAACGCGATCCGCTGTTCCACCGATCCTATCTGCGGTCCTTGAACGCGGGCGCCGGATAGACGGACTTCGCCGTGGCGACTTCCGGAGGATAGACTACCTCCGGCCCGGCCGGCAGGTTCTGCATGACGACGAACTCGTTCTTGTACTGCTTGCCGGTCTGGTCGATCTCGTACGGCCCGGTCAGGGTGACGATCTTCCCGCTGAGCTTGAGGGCCGCCTCCTTGAGCCGTCCCGCGTCGAGCGAGCGCGCGGTGCGGATGATCTCCTCGGTGATCGCGCCCGCCGCGTACGCCAGCGCGGTCTGGAAGTCCGCCGGGTACTGTGCGCCGGGGAACAGCTTGCCGTAGCGCTCCACCATCTGCGCGCGGTTCAGGCCGTGCGTGACTTTCCAGTTGAGCTTCTCGTGCAGCAAGGTTTGGCTGAGCAGGTACTGAGCGTCCTTGCCAGCCTGCTGCAGGAACTGCGGTTGCGAGGCGTAGACCATGTACACGGCCTTGAAGTCGACGTTCATCTCGCGCAACTGGCGCGCGATGGTCATCTGGTCGCCCTCGTAGGCGGTGGGCATGAACGCGTCCGCGCCAGCCGCGCGCGCCTTCTGGATCAGGATATTGAAATCCTTGGTTCCCTTGGCGAACTTCTCGTTCATCACCACTTCCATGCCGCGCGACTTGGCCTCCTCTGCGGCGCCCTGGCTCAGCGCCGCCGGGAACGGCTCGTCCAGGTAGGCGAACGCGATCTTCTTCGCCCCCATCGCGGCGATGGCCTTCACCCCTGGCCGGCCGAGCAACGTTCCCGCCTGCTGCGTGGCGGAGACGACGTACCGGTATCCCTGGGCGTAGATCGAATCGGCCGACGCCGACCAGATGACCATGAACTTGTCGTTCGTCTCGCTCGCGTTGACGGCGGCCGCCGTGAGCGTCGAGCCGAAAGGGCCGAACAGCAGATCGACTTTCTCCTCCTTGATCAGCGTCTCGTAGACCTTGGGCACCAGCGTCTTGTCGCTGCGATCGTCGAGTTTGACCAGCTCGACCTTGCGCTTCTTTCCCCCTACGTCGATGCCGCCGCGGCGGTTGACGTCATCGACCCAGATCTCCGCGCCGCGCGCACCGGACTGGGCCTGCAGCGCGAAAGTGCCGGTGGAGGACACGGTCATGCCGATGCGGATCGGCGCGTCCTCCGGGGCAGCCCAGACCGCGCTCGGAACCAGGCCGAGTGGGAGCAGCAGCAGCGCGAAACGGATGTGCGGTTCGATCATTGGGCTTCCCCTGTAGCGCGGACGCGCGCCGTCAGGCATGCGCTGCGAACCGCTCGATGCGACATCACTCGTCGATCCGGTAGTCTACCCACTCCGCGATCAGGGTGCGAAGATCGCTGTCCTGCGCGAACGCGCGAGCGGGGCCGTCCATACGATTGCGCCCGAGTTCCAGAACGTACACGTGCTCGGAGATCCGAACGCACTGGCGCACGTTCTGGTCCACCAGCAATACGGTGATGCCTTGCTCGGGCAGACCGGCGATGAACTCGTAGATTTCGCTGCTCTGCTTGGGCGCGATCATCGCGGTAGGTTCGTCGAGCAGGACCGCACGCGGTTTGAGAGCCAGCGCCCGTCCCAGCTCGAGGAAGCGCTGCTGGCCGCCGCTCAGGCTGCCTGCCCAATCCTTGCGCCGCTGCTTCAGGACGGGGAACCAGGCATAAGCATGCTCCAGCGCCTGCTCCACGCGCGGTCGGTCCCTGCGGAATGACCAGCATGCCAAGCGTAGATTATCTTCGACGGTGAGGCGATCGAACAGACTGCGGCCCTGCGGCACGAGCGCGATGCCGCGCTCGATGAAGCGCCAGGGCGGCAGCCCGGTCACCCGCTCGCCGTCGATGAGCACATCGCCGGTGACGGGCCGCAGCAGACCGTAGAGCGCGCGCAGCACGGTCGACTTTCCCGCGCCGTTCGGGCCGATGACCCCGGTGATCTTGCCCCGGCGCAGCGCAAGCGACAAGCCGCGCAGGACGCGGATGTCTCCGTGATAGGCGACATCCACGCCGCGCAGTTCCATGAGCGCAGGGCCTTCGCCCTGGGTGGACGGCATCAGGTTCCCAGATAGGCCTCGATCACCGCCGGGCTGCCGCGGATCGCCTCGACGTCGCCCTCGGCGATGATCTGGCCCTGGTTCAGAGCCACGATCCGATCCGACAGTCGATAGATCGAGGTCAGATCGTGGCTGATGAGCAGGACGCTCGTGCCGGCCGCGGCCATCGCCTCGATCTGCTCGATCATGAAGCGGCACAGTGTCGGGTGCACGCCGGCGAATGGCTCGTCGAGCAGCACCACCTTCGGCTCGCGCATCAGCATGCGCGCCATCTCCAACAGCTTCTGCTGGCCCCCGGACAGCTCCTCGGCATGGTTGTGACGCAGCTCCAGGAGCTGCATCCGCTCGAGCATGCTCGCGGCGCGGCGCTCGAGCTCCCAATCGGGCGCCGCAGCGTCGAGGACCGGGACGAGCAGGTTGTCCAGCAGGGACATGCGGCGGAACACGCGCGGCACCTGGAAGGTCCTGCCTACGCCGAGGTGTGCGATATCGTGCGGCGCCGACCTGGTGATCCGCTTCCCGTCCAGGAAGATCTCGCCGCCGTCGGGCCGGGACAGTCCGCAGACGCAGTTCATCAGGGTGGTCTTCCCGGCTCCGTTCACGCCGATGACGCCGACGACTTCTCCCCGGCGAACGGAGACGTCCACGCCATCCAGCGCGGTAATACCGCCAAAGCGCTTCACTAGAGCGCGCGTTTCGAGCAACCCGGTCATCGCACGGCCCGCCGGCCGAACAGCCCTTCCGGCCGCAGCATGATGGTGCCAACCAGGATCGCGAAGCCGACGATCGGCGCCATGGCCTGCGGCAGGAACACGGTGGCGAGCTGCTCCGCCAGTCCGTACAGAACGCCCGCTGCAAGGGCCCCGATCGGATTGCCCAGGCCGCCCAGGACGACAACCACAAACCCGATGATCGCGTACTCCGCACCGGAGAAGGCGTTGAAGGCCGGGAACACGAGCGCGACCAGCACGCCGGTCACGCCGGCAAGCGCGGACGCGAGCGCGAAGGCCAACGCCGACAGCCGATGGATGTCGACGCCCAGGATTTGGATGGCGTCGCGGTTCATAATGGCGGCGCGCAGGGCTTTGCCGTGCAACGTGCGGAACAGGAACCACGCCAACGCCACCGACACCAGCACGGCGACCGCGAAGGCCAGCAAGCGGGCGGTGGATACATAGACCGGCCCGATCGCCACCGAGGTCGGGGTGAAGCTGTAGTCGATCGAGCGGGTGTCCGCCTCGAACAGCAGCAGCAGCGTGGCGGATAGCGCGATGGACACGCCATACATCAGCAGGAACGACATGGCCTCCGGGTCTTCGCTGCGCGCCAGGCGCGGGATGAGCAGATAGTAGGCGGGCCAGCCGAGCGCGAAGAAGGCGACGGCAGCGACCGGCACGGCGGCAAGTGGAGGCAGGCCGAAGCGCTGGAACAGCACGTATGCCACGAACGAGCCGCCGATGACGAACTCCCCATGCGCGAAGTTCACCACGCGCAATACCCCGTAGAGCAGACTCAGGCTCACGCCGACGAGGGCGTAGATCCCGCCGACGATCAGCCCGTTCGCCAGGCCGTTGAGGATGAGCAGATGCATCGGCCGACGCTCAGGGGACGAAACGGCGCCACTGCGGTTTCCAGCGCAACAGGCTGCCCACTAAGCCGCGTGGAAAGAACAGCACGAGCGCCACAGTGGCCACACCCAGGACCAACAGGTTGACCAGGGGCAGCCGGCGCCAGATCAGGTCGTCCAGCCAGACCATGGCGATCGCGCCGACCACCGGACCGGTCACGGTGCCCAGCCCCCCCGCCAGCGCGTAGATCGCGGTCTTCGCGGTGATCAGGGTGTTGAACGCGGTTTCGGTATCGACCACGTTCGTGTACCAGGCCTCCACGCCGCCGCACAGCGCCGGGAAAAAGGCGCAGATCAGCCACCCGTACAAGCGCACGCGCGGGACGTTCACGCCCATGATGTCGGCGGCCTCGGCATCGTCGCGCACCGCACGCAGCGCCTTGCCCAGACGTGATCCCGACAACCAAAGGATGGTGCCGAGCGCCGCGACCAGGATCCCCAGCATCGCGTAATAGCTGAGCACCGGCTGCGCCCGGCTGCCTAGCTGCAGCCCGAAGCTGCCGCCGGTCAGCTCCTCGGGCATGTTGGAGATCGCCAACCGGCAGATGCCGGCCAGGGCCAGGCTGACGATGCCGAAGTAGATCCCGGACAGGCGTAACGTGGGCGCGAACAGTAACGCGAGCGCCACGCCGGCCAATCCCGCGATCGGAAGGGCGAGCAGCATGGCCACACCCGCCTTCTTGACCAGGATGGCGGTGGTGAAGGCGCCGATGCCGTAGAACGCGACGTACCCGAACGGCATGTAGCCGGAGAATCCCGCGCTCACGTTGAACGCCGATGCCATGGTGATCCATAGCATCAGGTAGAAGTGCAGCGCGAGGTTCGCGCCCAGCCAAGGCACCAGCGCCAGGTAGGCCAGGAGGGCGGCCCCGATCGGGACGATCAGTCCTGACCGCAGTCCGGTCCCGGTGTCCAACGCCGGTCCCCTCCACGGCTCATGGCAGGTCGGGCAGCGCTGCGCTAGGCCGCCGCGCCCGCTTTATCGCGCAGCACCACCGTACGCACCGCCGCGACGATGTCCTCGGTGGACGGGATGACCATGCGCTCGAGCTTGTCGTTGTAGGGCATCGGGGAATCGCGCGCGCCCACGCGCAGGATCGGCGCGTCGAGCCAGTCGATCGCCTTCTCGGCCACCATCGCCGCGACCTCCGCGCCGAAGCCCCAGCGCTTCCAGCCTTCGTGCGCGATCACCAGCCGGCTGGTCTTCTTCACCGACTTGATGATCGCCTCCTCGTCCAGCGGGCGCAGCGTGCGCGGGTCGATGACTTCGACATCGATGCCTTCGGCCTCGAGAATGGTCGCCGCCTGGAGCGCCGATTCGACCATCGCCAGGGTGGCCACCAGCGTGGCGTCCTGGCCGGCGCGCTTCACTACCGCCTTACCGATGGGGATCGCATACGATTCTTCCGGGACCTGCGCCTTCTTGCCGACATAGAGCAGCTTGTGCTCGAGGAAGATCACCGGGTTGTCCTCGCGGATAGCGCTGATGAGCAGGCCTTTGGCCTCGTACGGCGAGGACGGCGCGACCACCACCAGGCCCGGCACGTGCGTGAACCAGGCCTCGAGGCTCTGTGAATGCTGAGCGGCGAGGCGGATGCCCCCGCCCTGCGGCCCGCGGATGACGAGAGGCACGGTAGGCTTGCCGCCGAGCATGAAGCGGAACTTGGCCGACTGGTTGACGATCATGTCCATCATGTGGGTGATGAAGTCGAAGATCTGCACCTCGGCAACCGGCCGCATGCCGGTGACCGCCGAACCGACCGCGCAAGCCGCGATCGCGGCCTCGGAGATCGGCGTGTCGCGCAGCCGCTCGGGGCCGAATTGCTCGATCAGCCCACGCGTGGCGGCGAAGATGCCGCCGATGCGGCCCACGTCCTCGCCCAGGACGAACACGCGCGGGTCACGCGCCATCTCTTGCGCGAGCGCTTCCTTGAGCGCTTCGGCAAAGGACAGCTCGCGGCCCGGCGCGGGCTTGGGCTCGCTCGGCTGATAGTGGGGGGCATAGACCGAGCCTTCGAGATCCTGCAGCGAGGGCTCGGCGCTGGCCACCGCGAACTCCTTGGCCTTCGCCAGGTCTGCTTCGACTTGCGCGCGGACTGCGTCCAGCTTCCCCTGGCTGAAGCCATGCTCCGTTCGCAGCTTGTGCTCGAAGCGCGCGATCGGGTCGAGCTTGCGCCACTGCTCCTGTTCGGCGTCGCTGCGATAGCGCGGCAGGTTCGCGCGCATCGAGTGGTCGCCCCAGCGGTAGGTCAAGGCCTCGATGAGACTTGGGCCTTCGCCCCGGCGCGCGCGCGCAACTGCTTCCTGGACCGCCGCATTCACCGCCAGCACATCGTTGCCGTCCACTGTCACCCCCGGCATCGCATAGGCCGACGCGCGGGTGGAGATACGCTCGATCGAGGTGGACTCCTTGACCGAGGTGGAGAGCCCGTACTGGTTGTTCTCGCACAGGAACACCACCGGCAGCTTCCACAGCGAGGCCAGGTTGAGGCACTCGTGAAAGATGCCCTCGTTGGTCGCGCCGTCGCCGAAGAACGCGATGCCCACGGTGTTCTTCCCGCGCAGCTTGTTGGACAGCGCCGCGCCGGTGCCGATGCCGATCCCCGCGCCCACGATGCCGTTGGCGCCGAGGATGTTGAGGTCGAGGTCGGCGATGTGCATCGAGCCTCCCAGCCCCTTGCAGTAGCCGGTGACCCGTCCCATCAGCTCGGCCATCATGCGGTCGAGCGAGGCGCCCTTGGCGATGCAGTGGCCGTGGCCGCGGTGATGGCTGACCACAAAGTCGGCGTCGGTGAGCGCGGCGCAGGCCCCGGCCGCCACCCCCTCCTGCCCGACGTAGCTGTGCGCCGTGCCCTTGACCAGGCCTTCCTTGAACAGGTCGGTTACGCCCTCGTCGAAGCGGCGGATGCGCAGCATGCTGCGGTAGACGGCTTCCAGCTGCTCGGTGTCCATCTGTTCTCCCCCTCGGTCGATGCTTCTTGTCGTAGTGCCATCGGGCCATGATGCACGCCCGTGGTTTTGAGTACTATTCTCGCATGACCGCGGATTCCCGCCCGCTTGCGCGTCCTGCCTCGAGCAAGGAGCTGTTCATCACCTTCACGTTGCTGGCGCTGCAGGGGTTCGGCGGGGTGCTGGCGGTCGCGCAACGCGTGCTGTGCGAGCGCAAGCGTTGGCTGACCCAGGAGCAGTTCGTCGAGCTGCTGGCAGTCGGGCAGGTGCTGCCAGGGCCCAACGTGTGCAACGTGGCCCTGATGGTCGGCGACCGCTTTTTCGGGTGGCGCGGCGCCTTCGCGGCGCTAGCGGGCATGATGGCGGTGCCGCTGGTGATCGTGCTGGCGCTCACGGCGCTGTACGTAAAGTTCGCGACTCTGCCTGCAGTGATCGGCGCGCTGAAGGGCATGGGCGCGGTCGCCGCGGGCATGATCGCTGGCACCGCGCTGAGGTTGCTCGGGGCGTTGCGCCGCAGCCCCATGGGGTTGCCGGCGTGCGGCGCGCTCGGCGCGGCGGGATTCGTCGCCGTCGCAGTGATGCGCTGGCCGCTCGCCTGGGCGCTGCTGGGTCTGGGCGCGGTCGCGTGCACGTACGCCTGGATGCGGCTGAGGCAGCCTCCCTCGAGCTGAGGTCGATGATGGCGCCCGGCGGCGAGCTGCTGTCCCTGTTTGCGCACTTCTTGATGCTCTCGCTGCTCGCCATCGGCGGCGCGATCACCGTCGCTCCTGACATGCACCGGGTGCTGGTGGAGCGGATGGGACTGCTCACCGACGCGCAGTTCAACGCATCCATTGCCATCGCACAGGGCTCGCCGGGGCCCAACGTGCTGTTCGTTGCGGTAATGGGCTATCAGGCCGCCGGCCTGGTCGGAGCCCTGGCGACGCTGGCGGGGATCATGCTGCCTTCGACCACGCTTGCGCTCGCGGCCGCGCGGTGGGGCCACGAGCGGCGGGACTGGCGACCGGTCCGGGCGTTCAAGGCCGGGATGGCGCCGATCGTGGTGGCGCTGATGTTCGCGACTGCTTGGATCCTGAGCGCGGGCACGCCGGGTTGGAAGCATCTCCTGCTCACGCTCGCTGCGGCGCTGCTGGTCTGGCGTACCCGCGTCCATCTGCTGCTGTTGATTGGCGCCGGCGCGCTGCTCGGCGCGACAGGTATAGTGTGAGTTGTACGAGCTGCTCGCGTCCGCGGACACCCGGCCCGGGTCGGGCCCGATGAGGGTGCAAGGCTGAACGCAGCAGCCCATCGCAGAAATTACGGGAGTGAAAACATGATTTACCGCAGCATGTCATTGGCAACTCGTGCATCGCGCGCGGCTGCGCTCGGGCTGGTGCTTCTCTTCGGGCTGAGCCTTGCGGTGGACGATGCGCAAGCGCGGCGCTTGGGCGGCGGCAAGGCATTTGGCCGCCAGTCGTCCAACGTGACGCAACCGCCGCGTGACGGCGGTGCGATGGCCAGGCAGCAGCCGGCACAGGGTCAGCAGCCCGCACAAGGCCAGCAAGCGGGGCAGCCGGCTTCGCCTGCGCCGGCGGCGCAGCCACCGGCCGGCAGCCGCTGGGGCGGCATTCTCGGCGGGCTGGCCGCCGGAGTGGGCATCGCTGCATTGCTCTCCCACTTCGGATTCGGCGGCGCGCTGGCGCAAACGCTCGGCAGCATGGCGATGATCGTCCTGCTCGTGGTTGCGGGGTTGTTCGTACTGCGCCTGCTCCGGGGCACGCCGCGCGCGGTGCCGGCCGGGCCAGACATGCAGCCACCAGCGCAACCGACTCTGAGCGTGGCGCGCATGGGCGAAGCGCAGCCCGGCAGCATCGCCGCTACGCTCCAGGGCGCGGGCGCGGCCCCGACCGGCTCCTCAGCGGCGTCCGGCGCGACCTGGTCCACTCCGGGCGATTTCGATACTGAGGCATTCCTGCGCAGCGCCAAGGTGCACTTCCTGCGCCTGCAGGCGGCGTGGGACAAGCGCGACCTCGACGACATCCGCGAATTCACGACACCCGAGGTGTTCGCCGAGATCCGGATGCAGATGAACGAAGATCACGGCGGGGGGCGAGTCGATATCGAGCCGCTGGAGGCGCAGCTGCTCGGTCTCGAGACCACCGAGCGCGACTACCTCGCGAGCGTGCGTTTTTCCGGCATGGAGCGCGAGGGCCAGAAGCCGCCCGAGCCGTTTGTGGAAGTGTGGAACCTGAGCAAGCCGCTGCGCGGGAACCAGGGTTGGCTGCTCGCCGGAATCCAGCAGCTCGACTGAAGCTCGCACGTCCCGCACTCTGGCGGCGGCGCAAGCACGTGGCGCACCTTGCCGGGTGATCTGCTGGAGTTTGATTTCGCACAGGGTGTCGCCGTACTGCTGCGCTGCGTCAGGAGGGGGTAGCGCCGGGTGCAGGTGGCCGCCGCTTGGCATTCGTGGCGCGACAGCGCTAAACTGCTTACGCTGGTGTAAGTCTTTGTCAACTGAGCAAAGGCTGAAGGAGGGATGGCGATGAAGTCGGTGCAGCAGGTTCTGGAAGGCAAGCGGCACAAGCTGATCTCTATCGCACCGGATGCGACGGTGCTGGATGCGCTCAAGGTGATGGCCGACGTCGAGATCGGGGCGCTGGTAGTGCTCGAAGGCGAGCGTCTGGTCGGGATCTTTTCCGAGCGCGACTATGCGCGCAAGGTGGTGCTGCAGGGCAAGACCTCGAAGGACACGCCGGTGCGCGAGGTGATGACCCCGAAGGTGCTGTGCGTGCGGCCGGAGCAGACGATGGACGAGTGCATGGCGCTGATGACCGACAAGCGCGTACGCCACTTGCCGGTGCTGAACCACAAGCACGTGATCGGAGTGATCTCGATCGGCGACGTCGTCAAGGAAGTCATCTCCGAGCAGCGGGCGACGATCGAGCAGCTCGAGCACTATATCCACTCATAAGGCCGGGCGACGCGCCGAGTGGGTGCGGCGCGCCGCGCCGACCGGCGCGACTCACGGACAGCCAAACTCATGACCAGGCCGTGTGTCCTCGCCGTGCTGCTCATATTGGCAGTGGGGGGCTGCGCCAGCAAGGAGCGGCTTACCGCGAAGGCGACCGGCTGCGGCGTCATGTCCGTCAGCATCGTCGACAGCGAGTTCAAACGCGCGGGCAGCACGACCGCCTGGTGCGCCAAGTGCGGCGGGAAGCGCTATCAGTGCGTGAGCAACGCCACCCACGACCGCGTGCAGTGTTTCGAGGCGCGCGAAGGCACTACCTGCTACTGACTGTTTCCCGGTGACCGTGGCGCAGTACTGAGTCGGTCATCAGCCGCAGCGCGCGCCAGCAGGAACGCGCGGGTAGGCGAAATCGCAGCTTTCGATGTCCGGGCAGAGCGGGTTCGAGCCGGCGGGCAGGCGCCGAGTCTGCCCGGTCAGGCTTCCATCACATCGGGGTGTGACCGATGCTCGCGGCGTCAGCTTCCGGGGGCGAACAGCGCGGTGATCGAGCCGCGGCTGGCGAGCTGCTCGAACACGAAGCCGCGCACGAAGATACGGTCGCTCTCCGGGAGGTCCTGGAACTGCAGGCCGTAGCGGTAGAGTGGCGCGCCGGCGTCCGTCTTGGTCGCCGGCGAGGCGTTGCGGATAGTGGCGCTCGTGGTGAGCTGACGGGTGATCTCACCGAACGTCAGCTCGAATGCCAGCTGTAAGGCATCGTTCACGGCGCCGAGTTCCTGCGGCGAGCTGAGCATGGCGCCGGTGGCGCTGAGGTCGCGAATCTCGACTGCGACTGTGGCGCCCGCTGCTTGCACCTGCCCTGGCATCGCTACCTGGACGCGCTCGGCGCGACGTACATCCATGCGCTGGACGTCCTTGGGGAATCCCAGGTGGAAGTAGGGAAACGGCAGAGTGCACACGCGCAGCACGCGCGTGCGGAATCCGCATACGCTGCGGCCCATCAGGTAGCGCACGGCGATCTCATCCCCGGCGCGCAGATCCACGGGCAGCAGCGCGCCGCCGGGCATCACGGCGAGGATGCTATGCCCATCAAGGAATCCCAGCACCTTGGCCTGCAGGCGCGTACCGCTCTTGTCGGACAGGTTCTGCAGGTTGAGCACAGTACCCACCGACAGATGCGGATCGGCCGCCTTCTCCGACGCGGGTGGTTGCTCGGTGTTTTTCAGCTGAACGCTCACTTCAGTCGATCACCGGTTTGGTTTGCTCTGGGTACAGACGTCGCCACGCGTCTGGTTTGAATCCCGCCTACGCCGCGTCCTGAAGGTCGAAACAAAGTAAAATCAGGCGCTTGGCTGTTCCCGCTGGAGATGCAACAAATGCGCCACGGGGCCGCGGAAGGAATCGCGACGAGTGTCGGACACACACATCCCTCAGCATCGCATCTTGCCTTTAGGCGATCGGTGCCTGGTTCTGGAAGCCGAGGCGGTCGTGAGCCGCCAGGTGACGCTGCGCATGCGTGCGCTGGCCGACGTTCTGCTCCAGGCCGGCTTGCCCGGCGTGCTGGACTTGGTGCCGGCGTTCTGCTCCTTGACCATTCACTACGATCCGGCGCACGCAAAGGATCCACAAGGGAAGCTTGCGCCCTGGGAGCACTTGCGCGACCAGGTCGAGCGCGTGTTGGCGCGTGCGCCGGAGGCGGTAGCAGACACCCACCGAGCCTTCGAGATCCCGGTGTGCTACGGAGGCACGTACGGCGAGGACCTCGAGGCCCTTGCCAGGGCGCATGATCTGACACCGGATGAAGTGATCGAGCTGCATGCAGCCCCCGATTACTTCGTCGCCATGCTCGGCTTTGCTCCCGGTTTCCCCTACCTGGCGGGTCTGGATGCGCGGCTGGTGACTCCGCGTCGCGCGACCCCCAGGGCGCGAGTGCCCGCCGGCAGCGTGGCCATTGCCGGGGAGCACAGCGGCATCTATCCGTTCGAGACACCGGGTGGCTGGCACCTGATCGGCCGCACGCCGCTGCGCCTGTTCAATCTCTCTGCCCAGCCTCCCTGCCGCTTGGAGCCCGGGGATACCGTGCGCTTCGTGCCGGTGGGCGAGGAGGAATACAAGGCGCTGGCGCGGGAGCGAGAATGGCGTTGAAGATTCTGCGCGCCGGGGTGCTCACTACAGTCCAGGATCTGGGCCGGCTGGGGTGGCAGCGCTATGGAGTGCCGGTGAGCGGAGTGATGGATGAGATGTCGCATCGGGTGGCAAACTTGCTGGTCGGCAACACCGACGGCGAGGCAACGCTGGAGATAACGATTACCGGGCCTCGGATCGAGTTCACCGAGGACACGCTGGTCGCACTGTGCGGAGGCGACTTCCAGCCGACAGTCGATCGACTGCCCGCACCGATGGCACGCCCGCTGCTCGCTCGCGCCGGAGCGGTGCTCGACCTGGCGCAGTGCCGGCTTGGCGCGCGCGCCTACCTCGCCGTGGCCGGCGGCTTCGACGTGCCACTCGTGCTCGGCAGCAAGAGCACCTACCTGCGCGGGGGCTTCGGGGGGTTCGAAGGACGCGCACTCAAGCGCGGCGACCTGCTGCCCACGGCACCGCGTCCGTCCGGACTGTATCCTTCCCTCTGGGCCAGGCTTGCTGCGGGCGCGGCATTCGTCGCGCCCAAATGGTCAGTCGAGGCGAACATTGCGTTGATGGCACACAGGCATCACAACATACGCTTCGTGCCCGGCCGCCACTGGGAGGGCTTCGCACCCGAGGTGCGCGAGCGGTTGGTGGCCTCGCAGTACCGGATCGGCCCGAGTTCGGATCGCATGGGGTACCGACTGGATGGCCCTGGGTTGCCGTTTCCGGACGCGGGCAGTCTGGTTTCCGAGGGAGTGACCTTCGGGACGATTCAGGTGCCGCCGGACGGCAAGCCGATCGTGCTGATGGCCAACCGCCAGACCACCGGGGGCTATCCGCGCATCGGCGAAGTCGCGGCTGTCGACTTGCCGCTGCTCGCACAGCTTCCACCCGGGGACACTGTACGCCTGTCGCTGACCACGCTGGAGCGCAGCCAGGAGCTCTACCTCGAGCGCGAGCGCCAACTGGCCCTGATGCGCGAGGCGGTGCAGATGCGCCTGCGAGAATAGTTGCGCGAACCGCTTTGTTCGAACGGATGGGAGCCGGCCGATGATGACGCTGCGCTTGGATCTGAACTGCGACTTGGGGGAGAGCTTCGGCGCGTGGCGCATGGGAGAGGACGAGGCCATCCTCGACTACGTCACGTCGGCCAACATTGCGTGCGGCTTCCATGCGGGCGATCCGGCGACGATGCGCCACACCGTCGCCGCTGCCTGCGCGCGCGGCGTCGCGCTCGGCGCGCACCCCTCGCTGCCCGATCTGCAGGGCTTCGGCCGGCGAGAGATGCGTGTCACTGCGGACGAGGTCTACGACATGGTGCTCTACCAGGTAGGGGCACTGGATGGCTTCGCTCGTGCCCAAAGCGCGCGCCTGCAGCACGTCAAGCCGCATGGGGCGTTGTACAACATGGCTGCGCGTGACGCCCAGCTGGCGCAGGCGATCGCGCAGGCCGTGCGCGACTACGACCGCGGCCTGATTCTGTTCGGGCTGTCGGGAAGCGAGTTGATCCGGGCGGGGCGCGAAGCTGGCATCGCCGTGGCGAGCGAGGTGTTCGCTGACCGCACCTACCAGGCCGACGGCAGCCTCACACCGCGCAGCCGCGGCGATTCGATGATTGAAGATATCGAGCGTTGCATCGCGCAGGTGCTCGGCATGGTGAGACACGGGACGGTGCAAGCCACCGACGGCACGCAGGTGAAGGTCGAGGCGGATACGCTGTGCATACACGGCGATCAGCCCACTGCGCGCCGATTCGCAGCACGCCTGCGCGAAGCATTGCAGACGGCGGGAGTGGAATTGCGAGCGCCGCGCCAGTAAGCGCGGCCTCGCGCGCCAGCGGACGGTGCGGCCGTGATCGCTGGTCGCGGCCCGCGCACCTGTGCTCACCCCCCGCCGGAACCCCCTGCTGCCCGTGGCTCGCGCTCGGCATCCGATCCCGCGACCACCACCCGGTTGCGGCCGGAATTCTTGGCCGCGTACAAGGCCTGATCGGCGCGGTCGATCAAAATCGCCAGGCCTTCATCGGCGGGCGCGAGAAGCGCGACGCCGAAGCTGCAAGTGACCGCGGGTACCTCGGCCGTGCGCAACCCGGCGTTGCCCTGGCGCTCGACCTGCTCGCGCAGCCGTTCCGCGACCCGTTGCGCCTGGTCCAGCGCGGACTCGGGCAGCACGATGCAGAACTCCTCGCCGCCATAACGGCACAGCAGGTCGCCCTCGCGCAGGCCGGCGCCCAGGATCCTGGCGACATTCTTGATCACCTCATCGCCGAGCGCGTGCCCAAAGCGGTCGTTGAGCGACTTGAAGCGATCGATGTCGGTCATGATGCATGACAGCGGCTGGCCATGGCCGGCGGCCGTGGCGAATACTGGGTGCGCCTGGTCGAAGAAGGCGCGCCGGTTCAGGCATCCGGTGAGCGCGTCGCGCGTGGCCAGCGCGTGAAGCTGCTTGTTCTGGTGCTCGACCTTCTTGCGCGACACCTCGAGCTGGGCCAGCGCGGCCTTCAACCGCTCGTTGGTCCGCTGCACATCGGAGACATCGTCGAAGGTGACCAGGCAGCCGCGCAAGTGGCCGGCGGCGTCGCCGATGGGCGAGCAGTTGACCAGCACCTGGACCGGCGGCCCGGACGGCTGCGGGATCTGGATCAGCTGGTCGCCGGCACTGCCTACGCCGGCGAGGCACTTCGACCACGGGTGGCTCGCGGCATCGGCCATCAGCGCCGCCTCCAGCCAGGGCTGCTCCGATAGCGCCTCGCCGACGGTTTCGCGCCCGGCGTGCGGATGCAGCCGGCGGAACGCCTTGTTGGCGAGCACTATGCGGCCGCGATGGTTGAGCACCACCACGCCGTCGGGAAGCGTGTCGAAGGCTTCGCGGACGCGCTCCGGGATGGCGCGGGAGGGGTCGAGTTCCTGCAACGTGCCGCGCAGGTATGCGGAGAACAGCAGCAGGCACATGCCGCCCACAACCGCGCTGGCGATCAACAGCGGAAACTCGCGCAGCAGCGCCAGGGCGCCCTCGTCGGCCGGCCGGTACGCGATCTCCACGTCACCCCAGATGCCTTCCTGGGTCCGCAGCGGCACGCGCCCGTAGGTCAGCGTGGAACCTTCCTCGCTCGGTGGCCGCCAGAATCGGGCATGCTCGCTCGACTGGGCCAGCAAGCGGCCATCGTGCTGCCGCACGCCGATCGACTGAATGTCCGGGTTGCGCTGGACCACTGCGTTGAGCGTGCGCTCGAGCAGGCGGGCGTCGCCTTCTTCCACGAGCGTGATGATCTGGACGGCGATCGCCCCGTTCAGGTCCTGCCGGATCTTCTGCGCGACTTGCGACGGCCGCGGCATCAGCCCCAACGCCAGGTCGAGCGCGATCAACAAGCCCACCGCGATCGCGCTGAGCCTCAAGCTGATGCGCCCTGCAGGAGACAGCCGCAACACGGGCATGCTTCATCCAGTTCCTGCGTCCCTCGCCGGGTCGCAGCGGTCCGTGGGACGCTCGGGTTTGCCGTTCATCGGGTCGATTCGCCTCATTCAGCGTAACGCCTCGCAGCGTAGTCAAGCAAGAAGAAGTCCTAGTGGCCCTTCCGCGAGGATTCGCGGCAGTCGCTGCGCCGGGGGACAGGCCAAGGCCTTGGGCCGATCGCGCAGTCAAGAAACCGCACTGCTCGCCGTTATCGCTGGCATACCTCAGAGCAGTTTCGAACACCATGCTGGCCCACCTGCGGCTTCCCCCTTCTCTGTCTATGCGCAGGCGGCAATGCGCGACAGCCTCGCTCGAGCACGGCCTGTGATGATGTCGCAGCTGCCCCGCATCCGGCGGGCCTTGCGCATGACCGGCGCGATCTGCGCCGCGGCGCTGATTCCGCTTGGCCTCGTCGCGTGGTTGGCGTGGCGGCACAGCGACCAACTGCTCGTCGAGCATGCCAGGGAGCGCCTGGACTTTGCCGCGCGTTCTCAAGCTGCCATCTTGCATGGGCGGCTGGTCGCCGCGGATCAGGTGCTGCGCGAAGTAGCGGCATCCGTGGAGTGGAGCGCGGCGCTCGGCGGCGCGCTGCGCGGCCGGGTCGAAGAGCACTTCGGATTCCTCGGTATTCTGTATCCGGATGGCGCGCTGCGCACGCTTAGCGGGGAGTGGAGAGGTCTGTTCGAGTTGCCGCAGTCGGTGCGGCCGCGGCTGGGCGCAGAACAGTCTGCTCTGGTGGTCCCGCCGCAGCAGGGCGCGCGCTCGCGCTTGTTCCTGGTGCGCGCGATCCCGGGCCGCAGTCCTCCCGATGCAGTGCTGGTCGCAGAGCTGAGCTGGACTTCTCTGTGGGCTATGAGCGATCCCGAGCCCGGCTCGGCTCAGATGTGCGTGTTGAACGCCGGCGCGGGACGCATCGACTGCGCCAGCGGTCCGGACGAGGTGCGCGTGCGCGAGCTCGAGACCGTATCGGCGAGTGCGCCGTCCGGTCGATTCGATTGGTCGGACGAGTCCGGTGTCCGGCTGAGCAGCTACCGCCGCGTGCCCCTGCAAGCGGACTACCTGGCGGCCGACTGGCTGCTCCTGGCCAGCGAGCCGCGCGAGCGGGTGCTGGCACCGGGCGCCGCGTTTCGCTGGTGGCTGCTGCTGACGTTCCTGGGGGGCGTGGCTGTCGTCGCCATGGTCGCGGCTCGTCAGGCAAGCCGCACCGCCGCGGCTCTGGACCGGTTGGCACACGGGGCGCGTCGCCTGGCCCACCGCGACCTGTCCGCCTCGGCCAGTCCGGCGAAGGACGCGGACTACGCGGAGCTCGTCGAGTCCCTGGACGGGATTGCAGGGCAACTGCGCAAGGATCTTGCCGTGCACGAGGCGCTGGCGGCGATCGATCGCCAGCTGCTCCAGGGGCCCGATCTCACGCGCATCGCCGGGCTGGTCGCGGGTGGCCTGCGACGCGTGCTGGACGCCGACGTGGTGGGGATGGCGCTGCGCAGCCGCAGCACGCCCGCCCGGGGCACGCTGCACATCGCTGCGGGGCGTGAAGCCGGGCCGGTGGTCGAGTCGCCGGTGGATTTCACGCCGCTGTTCGGGGAAGAGCGGCTGCTGGCAGCCCCAAGTATGTGGTTGCCGGGCCCGATCGCGGGCGATCCGGTGCTGGCGAGCGTGAGCGAGCGCGGCGCGCGGCACCTGCTGGTGGTTGCCGTGGCATGCGATCGGCGCTTGGTCGGCATGCTGGCGGTCGGGTTTGCGCAGCCGCCCGCGCTCACCGCGCACGAGGAAGGGTACGTGCGCCAGTTTGCCGACCGCATGGCGATCGCCTATGCCGCAGCTCTGCGCGAGGAGCAACTCGATTACCGCTTGCGCTTCGACACGCTCACGGGTTTGCCCAACCGGCAGTCGTTCATGGAGCGCCTGGGCGAGGAGATGGAGCGCGCCCGGCGCGACGGCTCGCTGCTCGCGCTGATGCTGGTGGACCTCGATCAGTTCAAGCAGGTCAACGACGCCCTGGGCCACGCGGCCGGTGACGACGTGATCCGCCAGGCTAGGGATCGGCTCAAGGAATGCGCGCGCGAGTCCGACACGCTGTCGCGCTTCGGTGCCGACGAGTTCGCTCTGCTGCTCACCGGGCTTACCGCGCCGGCCGACGCGGCGCGCGTCGCGGCCCGCGCGGTGCGCACGCTGGGCGCGCCTTTCCTTTCGGGCGAGCGCGAGCGGGTGCTCAGCGCCAGCGTGGGCGTCGCGCTGTTCCCGCCGCATGCCAACAGCGCCGAGGTGCTCCTGCGCAACGCCGATACCGCGATGCATCGGGCCAAGGAGGCCGGGCGCGGGCGGGTGGTGCTGTTCGAAGCGCGCATGAACGAGGAGCTGCAGCAGCGTGCCACCATCGAGCGCGAGCTGCGGCGCGCGATCGAGCGCGACGAGTTCGTGCTCTACTATCAGCCGCAGATGGATGTGCGCACCGGCGACCTGTCCGGCGCGGAAGTGCTCATCCGCTGGCAGCATCCGGAGCGTGGTCTGCAGGCGCCTGCCGCCTTCATCGCGATCGCCGAGCAGACCGGCTTGATCGATCCGATCGGAGAGATGGTGCTGCGCAAAGCCTGCATGCAACTGGAAGCCTGGCGCGCGCAGGGCGTGGCGCCGCCACGTCTGTCGGTCAACGTGTCCGGCCGTCAGTTCAAGCGTCGCGACTTTGCCGAACTGGTCGCGTCGATCCTGCGCGAGACCGGCTGCGAGCCGCGCTTCCTGGAGCTCGAGATCACCGAGACGCTGCTGATGGAGGACGCGGATGCCTCGAGCGTGGTGCTGACTCAGCTCGCTGAACAGGGCATCCGGCTGGCGATCGACGACTTCGGCACGGGCTACTCGTCGCTCGCGTACCTCAAGCGCCTGCGCTTCGACGCCCTGAAGATCGACCGCTCGTTCGTCAAGGACGTCACCACCGACGAGGATTCGCGCGCGATCGCCTCTTCGATCATCGCGCTGGCGCGCACCCTGCGCAAGGAGACCGTCGCGGAAGGCGTCGAGACGCAGGAGCAGCTCGATTTCCTGCGCGCGGAGCGCTGCGACCTGATCCAGGGGTACCTCATCAGCAAACCGGTGCCCGCCGAGGAGCTTCTCGCCGCGCTGCGCGTCAGCCTGACCCGCACCCGCACCGTGCTGCGGCTTGCCACGCGCGCCTGAGCGCGCGTGCGTCGGGCAGCGCGGGCGCAATGGCCTGCCGCCAGCATCCTAAAGCCATGCGCGCTGTTAACCCCTTGGGCGTGTGGCCTGCGTTTCAAGTCTGCGTCGACTCATTGACAGAGGAGCAAACCATGAAACGCGCCATCACGGCCCTTGCGGCCCTCATGCTTTCATCCGCGGTCCCGGCGTTCGCCGTCGGGTCGCTCGCGGATGTCACCATCTACGACCGCATGTCCGGGCAGCAATTACCGGTCTATGTCAGCGAAGGCCGCTGGTATGTCGCCGGTCAGCCTGGCAACGAATACGAGATTCGTGTCCGCAACCAGAGCGGCGGCGATCTGCTCGCCGTGTCATCGGTGGACGGGATCAACGTGATCACCGGTGAGACGGCCTCGCCGGCGCAGTCGGGGTACGTGCTGTCGGCGGGACAACAGATGCAGATCAAGGGCTGGCGCAAGGACCTGACCCGTACGGCGGCGTTCTACTTTACGCGCCTCGAAGACTCCTATGCAGCGCGCACCGGGCGCCCGGACCACGTCGGCGTGATTGGCGTGGCCCTGTTTCGGCGCAAGGTCGAGCCCCCGATGGCGTTGGAGCAACGGTCGAATCGCTACGATGCTCCCGAGCCAGCGCAACGCGACGCCCAGAGCGGTCGCGCCGAAGCGGGCGCGCCGGCCGCGCGGGCACAGGCCACGCCGGCAGAGAAGAGTATCGGCACCGGGCATGGCCGCAGCGAGACCTCGCATGCTCGCTATACCAGCTTCGAGCGCGAATCGGAGCGACCCAACGAGGTGATCGCAATCTACTACGACAGCCGCGCGAACCTGGTCGCACGCGGCATCATCCGCGAGCCGGTGCGCGACCCGCAGCCGTTCCCGGTGCATTTTGTGCCGGATCCTTGAAGGTATACTTCCCTGCCCATGGTGGAGTCGGCTGCCGACGAGGATCTGATGTTGCGCTACGCGCAGGGCGATGCAGCCGCCTTCGACGAGTTGTACGCACGCCATCGTGGCGGAGTGTTTCGCTACCTGCTGCGTCACCTCGGCAGCCGCGCGCAGGCGGAGGAGCTGTTCCAGGACCTGTGGATGAACCTGATCGGGGCGCGCGAACGCTACCGGGTGGAGGCGAAGTTCACTACCTGGCTGTATACGATGGCGCACAATCGGCTGATCGACTTCTACCGCAGGCAACGCCCGCTCGAGGTGGTGTCGCTCGACGCAGGCGACGACGAGGACGACCCCCCGCCGCAAGTCGCTGCTTCCCCCGCCAGCGAGCCCCACCGTGCCGTGGAAGCCAGGCAGCAGGCCGCGCGCCTGCTGCGGCTGGTCGACGCATTGCCAGCGGCGCAGCGCGAGGCCTTCCTGCTGCAGCAGGAAGGTGACCTCAGCGTCGAGCAGATCGCCGAGATTACGGGCGTGGATCGGGAAACCGTCAAGAGCCGGCTGCGCTACGCGATGGACAAGCTGCGTCGCGGGATGGGAGAACTGCTGTGAGCATGGGATCGGTCGCGCCTCCCGAATCCGATCCTGTGTTGACCCGCGCGTGGCGCGAAGTCTCCGGCGAGCAGCCGCCCGAGGCGCTGGACGACGCGATCCGCGCGGCGGCGCGGCGCGCGGTGCATGCCGGTCCACGCCGCAGGGGCGCGAACTTCGTGCAGCGCTGGCGCCTGCCGCTCTCGATCGCGGCGCTGGTTGTGGTGAGCGCGAGCATCACTCTGATGATTTCGCAACGCGATGCCCATCTGCCGATCCCGTATGCCGAGCGAGTAACGACGGACAAGGCCGAGCGAGCCGCGCCGCCGACGAAGCCCACTGCGGCGGGCGAGCTCGAGCGCGATCAGGCGCTGCCTGGCGTGCCGCAGGCGCCACCGCCCGCCACGCCGACGCCAGCAAAGGACGCTGCTGATGTCCTGAGCAACACTGAGGCGCACAAACAGGCGGCGAGAGCGGAGCGAGCGGCGCCGGTCAGCCCACAGGCGGCGAGGAGCAGCGAACAACCGCCAGCCAGCGCCCCGACGCCGAACCCGCCGACGGCAGAGCCGCCCGCCGCCGGCGCGGCGCGCGCCGTTGCACCCACCGGCGTCCAAGGTTCGCAAGCAGGGTCGGCGCGTGCACCCCTTGAGCCGGCGCTCGAGGCGGCCAAGATGAGGGCGCCCAGCGCAACCGCCGTTTCGCCCGAACCTAGGAGTGCGCGTGCTCCTGAGCGCGAGGTCGGCGCAGAGGCCAAGTCGCACGCTGACCAGCCCGCGCCGGCGCAAGAAGCGTCGCCGCCTGGCGCGCGCGCGCGGGTGAAGGCTCCCGTCGCGCCCGCCGCACCGGCACAGCAGGCCGCCGAGGAGGATGGGGCGGGGGCATTGCAGCCGTTGGAGTGGATCGAACGGATACGAGAGTTGCGCCGCAAAGGGCACGGCGCCGAAGCCGAAGCTAGCCTCAGAGCATTCCGCGAACGCTACCCCGACTACACGCTTCCCGCCGATCTGGTCGCGCCGCGCTGACGGCGGCACCGCCGCAACACGCTGACTGGCCTAAAGTTTAGCCCCGGTTGGCCGTAAATCCTGACGAGGCGCGCGCGGCTTGCGCACGTCTGAGCGCCAGCCTCCCCCTATCCTGCCGCCCGATGCCACTGGATGCCCACTCCGGCTTTGCCGAGTTGAAGGCCACCGGCAAGCTGCCCTCGCCGTCGGGCGTCGCGCTGGCCATCATCGAGCTGTGCCGCCAGGAAGACGCCACCGTGGAGCAGATCGCACACGCCGTGAGCGCCGATCCCGCGCTCTCCGGGCGCATCATCAAGTTCGCCAACGCGGCCACGCATGGACCGCGGCGGCCCGTGGTGTCGATTGCTGATGCGATCCGTATGGTGGGCGTGAGCACAGTGCGACAAGTAGTGCTCGGCTTCTCTCTGCTCGGGCAGTACCGCACCGGCGCTTGCAAAGCCTTCGACTACAACCGCTACTGGTCGCGTTCGCTGGCGATGGCGATCGCGGCGCAGATGCTGTGCATGCGTGTGCGCAGTGTAGCGCCGGACGAAGCATTCACCTGCGGCCTGCTGGCGACCGTGGGCACGCTGGCCCTGGCCACTCTCTATCCCGATGAATTCGGGCAGCTGCTTATCGAGCATTCGCGCACGGCGGGTGTCGCCCTGGCGCGGCTGGAGCAGCAGCGTTTCGCTACTGACCATACCGAGTTGAGCGCGGCGCTGATGGAGGACTGGCACTTGCCCCGGTTGTTCGTGAGCGCTGCCTTCCACCATGAGCTACTGGAGGACGCGTCGTTGCCCGAGGGCTCCCGCGAGTACACCGTGTGCGGGCTGTTGAACCTGGCCGCGCAGCTCGCCGACTTCTGCGTGGCCCGGGATCAGAAGCGCAAGGCGTTGATCCCGGATCTGATCCTCGCCGCCGCTCGCATCGGCCTGGACGAGGCCGGGCTGGCGATGCTCAGCGACGAACTGGTGCCCAGGTGGAACGAGTGGGGGCGCATCCTAGAGGTGACCACTGAGGAGGTGCCGTCGTTCGAGCAGATCGCGGAGGAGAAGGAGCAGCCGGCGCCAGCGTTGGATCTGGTGCCGCCCTCGCCCGGCAGGCCGTTCCAGCCGCTCAGCATCCTGGTGGTGGATGACGATCGCTCGATCCTGATGGTTCTCGAGCACCTGCTGCGCGGCCTGGGGCACCGGGTGACGGCGGCGCAGGATGGCAAGGCCGCGTTAGCCAAAGCGGTGAGCCTGCGCCCCCAGATCATCATCTCGGACTGGATCATGCCGGGGCTGGACGGCGTGACCCTATGCAAGGCCCTGCGTGAGACCGAGGAAGGCCAGCAGATGTACTTCATCATCCTGTCCGCCCTGGAACAGGACGACCAGCTGATCGAGGCGTTCGAGTCCGGGGTCGACGACTACCTGACCAAGCCGTTCACGCCGCGGGTGCTCGCCGCGCGATTGCGCGCCGGGCAGCGTGTCATTCGCCTTCAGGAGGAGGCACGCCGCGACAGCGAGCACATGCGGCGGTTTGCCGCCGAGTTGGCGGTGGCCAATCGCAGGCTGCAGCAGGCGGCACTGACGGATCCTCTGACAGGACTGCCGAACCGCCGCTACGCGATGGAGCGTCTGGAGCAGGAGTGGTCGGCGAGTTCGCGCAGCCACCGGCCGGTGTCATACATCCTGATCGATGTCGATCAGTTCAAGCAGGTCAACGACAAGCACGGCCAGGAGGTCGGGGACCTCGTGCTGCGGCAGATGGCTGCGCTGCTGCGCAAGGAGGCGCGCGCCGAGGACGTGATCTGCCGCGTCGACGGCGAGGAGTTCGTGGTGATCGCCACCGACACAGCGGTCAGCGCCGCCATGCAGCTTGCCGACCGGCTGCGCTCGGCAGTCGGGCGTGCACGCTTCAGCAGCGGTAGCGTGAGCGTTGCGCTGACTGTGAGTCTGGGCATCGCCGAACGTGTGCCAGGAATGCAGAGGATCGACGAGTTGATCCGCGCCGCCGAAGGCGCTTTGGAGGAAGCCAAGCGCGCCGGCTGCAACCGCGCCGCCGCCGCGAGGCCGCCGGCTGCGGCCGCGTGAGCCACGGAGCAGGGCCGCCGGAGGGCGGAAGAGGGGCTCCAGCTTGCTGGGGATCTGACCCCGGAGGCGGCCGTAGCGGGCGGCTCTCAGAACAGCACCGGCATGCCGGTGCTGTTCCATACCGCGCTCGGATACATTACGGTTAAGCGGCCTTTTTCTTGGCAGCGGCGACTGGCGCCGTGGCCGCGGAGATATTGGCCTCTGTGACCGCAGCCATCTGCTTGGCGGCCTTCACCATCGACTCATACAGCGTGTTGGCGGAGTGGATGGCGGATTTGAGCGGGGTGACCAGGCCGTCGGTGCCCGGGGGGGCGTTCTTCAGCACCCCGTCGAGCGCGACCACCATGTTCTTGTTGAACTCGGCGACGTGGGTCTCCAGTATGTGCGCAAACTCCGCCTGGGAAGCAGACACCACGTCGTAGACGCTCTTGACGTAGGCGCTGGTCTTGTCCCATGTGGGCTGCGTCAAGCTGGTGGACAGGGCGCCGAACTCTCCAACGTCCTTGGCCGACGCGAGCTGCTTGAAGGTCTTCAGGCTCTCTGCGAGCGCTGCTTTGGCGGCCCTGACCTGGACGTCGGCGAGCTTCTCGAAATTCTCCGTCGCGATTTCGGCTAGCTTCAGCACGGACTCCAGCTGAGACTTGTTCACTGCGGCGAACTGCTCGGTGACGGGGACCATATAAATCTCCTTTAGGATTAGGTGGTTACGAGGCGGCACTCATCGGAGCCGATTCGACATGCTGCAGCGCACAATTATACGGCCGCGTCCACGGATGTCAAGGCGCGCGCTCGAACAACGTGCCGGGCGCAAGCGCCGCCGACTGTACGCGGGCTCAGCCCCACGATCTGCCCGACGTCGCGATTGGATTCACCCCGTGTGGTCCGCAACACCATCTCTCGGCCCCGCGAGCCGTGAGGTCGAATCGTTAGGGCAAACGCACGTCGCTCGCACGCTCCTTGACCTGCATCATGAGGTGGCGGCTCGGGCGCGGCTAGCGTGACGCCGGGGAACGGGAAAGGGTGCGTGCGACGATGAGAAACCTGCTGTTCATTAGCGGGTCGGTCGGACTTGGCCACGTGACACGCGATCTCGCGGTCGTCGCGGCGCTGCGTGCGCTGCGCAAGGATGTCGCGGTGTCGTGGCTCGCGGCGCACCCCGCCAGCCTAGTGCTGGAGCAGGCAGGCGAGTCGTTGCTGCCGGAGTGCGCGCAGTACGCCAACGAAAGCGTGGAGGCCGAAGCGGCGTCGCGCGGCTATGGCCTCGACATGATGGGTTACCTGATGCGCGCACGCCGAGCGTGGGCGCGCAACGTGAAGCTGTTCGAGCGGCTGGCCCACAGTGGACGCTTCGACGTGGTCGTGGGCGACGAGACCTACGAACTCAACGTCGCCCAGATGAAGTATCCCGCGATCAACCCGCTGCCGTATTTCTGCTTTTACGATTTCATAGGCATGGACGCCGTGACCCGCAACCCCGTCGATCGGCTGATGACCTACGGATGGAACTGGATCTGGGCGCGCGACTGGAAACTCTACGGCCGGGAGAAGAACAAGGCGCTGTTCGTGGGCGAGCCGCAGGACGTGGCGGATCGGCCTTTCGGCTGGCTGTTGCCCAACCGGCGGGAGTATGCGTCGCTCTACTACCATTTCGTCGGCTATATCCTGGGCTTCGATCCCACGCAACTTGCGGATCGGCGCGCGGTGCGCGCGCGGTTGGGCTATGGCGAGGAGCCCTTGGTCGTGTGCTCGGTAGGCGGTACCGCCGTGGGCCGGGACCTGCTGCAACTATGCGCACAGGCTTATCCGGCGCTGCGCGCCAGCATCCCCGGCGTGCGCATGGTGCTGGTCGCTGGACCGCGCATTGCGCCCGACTCCCTGAGCGTGCCAGCTGGGGTGGAGGTCAAGGGTCATGTCCCGGCGCTGCACGAACACTTCGCCGCGAGCGATCTGTGCGTGGTTCAGGGCGGCGGGACGACGACATTGGAACTCACTGCGCTCAAGCGCCCGTTCCTGTATTTCCCGCTCGAAGGGCACTTCGAGCAAGAGGTCGCCGTCGCCGGCCGGCTGGCGCGGCATCACGCGGGGGAGCGCATGAGGTTCTCGCAGACGACCCCGGAAGCGCTGGCCGCCAGGATCGCTGCGAACATCAGCCAGCCCGTCGCGTATGCGAGCATCAAGACTGACGGTGCATCGGCGGCGGCCGCGATGATCAGCGCAGCGCTATAGCTCCGGCCAAGCCCCCTCCTTCCGAGCGACGAGCACGGGGTCGCGCCGCCGACCCACGCGCGAGCGCACGGATGGCCTAGCTGCCCGGCCCCCGGCCGCGGACGCGCTTGAGGTTCCAATGCGTTAGCGCCCATTGCCAGATGTCCGGCGCCCCTGCGTCCCGCAACGTGCCCGGTGGCGCCTGCCCGAGGAATCGCAACGCCTCATACAGCACCGCACCGCTCTCGCCCGCGTCGATCGCGGCGGCGTGCGTCTGCTTGCTGAGCTTCTCGCCGCGCTCGTTCACGACTACCGGGAGGTGCGCGTAGCGCGGCACCGGCAGTCCGAGCAATCGCATGAGGTGGATCTGCCGCGCGCTCGACTCCAGCAGATCCGCGCCGCGCACGACGTCCGTCATGGCGAGTTCCGCGTCGTCCACTGCCGAGGCGAGGTGGAAGGAGAACACGCCGTCCGCGCGGTACAGAACGAAGTCGCCGGCTTCATGCTCGATGTCATGCACCTGAGCACCGAGCACGCCGTCGTCGAACGCGACTCGCGCCCCTTGCGTTCGCAGCCGCAAAGCACGCGCTGCACGGCCGGTAGGCATGCCCTCGCGGCAGGTGCCGGGATAGATCGGGCCCTCGACGCCCATGCGTGCGTGCTCGGCGATCTCTTTGCGGCTGCATGCACACGGATAGACCAGGCCGCTTGCGCACAGCCGATGCAGCGCTGCGTGATAAGCGGGTGTGCGTCGACTCTGGTAGAGGACCGGCCCATCCCATTCGAACCCGAGCCGTTCTAGGCAGCGCAGGATGTCGTCCGCGGCGCCCAGGACGACCCGCGGCGCATCGAGATCGTCGATGCGCACGTGCCACTCGCCATCGCGGATGCGGGCCTCGAGATAGCTGCCGAGCGCGGCGACAACGGAGCCGAGGTGCAGCGGCCCGGACGGCGTCGGCGCGAAGCGCCCCCGGTAGCGCCCTCTCAGCGTACCGCCGTCGCCGGGTGCCGTGTCCGGCCCAGCCGCAGCCACAGCAACACACTCCAGAAGAAAAGGACCGACAGCGCGATCTCGGCCACGGCGAGCTTCTGCGACAGGCCGCTGTCCGCCCAAGCCCGCACCACGCCTTCGGCGAAGTAGGCCAGCACGAGCAGCGCGGACCACTGATAGGTGTACGCGCGCTCGCGCAGGATGCCGAACAGCGGCAGCAGCAGCGGAAGCGCTTTGAGCATCATCAACGGATTGCCCGAAGGCATCGGCGCGAGCGCTGCTTCCCACAGCAGGCACAAGAACGCCAGCGCAATCAGGCTGACGATCGCGCAGTAGTGGAAGGCTACACGCATAGGCTGGATCTGGGCCGGCGCCGCCTATCAGGCGCGAGCACGCCTGGCGAGCGCCACCAGCGCGTTGCGTACGTCGCCTGCGCTGCCGGCCGGCGCGTCGAAGGCGAATCGCAGCAGTCGCTCGCCCGCGCGCAGATCGAACCCGTCGCAGTCGACGCCGATCATCTCCGGTGCGGGACAGTCCACCCGGTGCACAAGCCGGCAATAGTCGCGCAGCGCATCGCGATGGCCCTGGTTCATGTGCGCGAGGATGCCCTCTTCGGCGGCGGCTACCCCCGAGGGGACCTCGGTGACGCTGCTGCCCGCCAGCCAGTGCAGGCCGCCGAACCCCTGGATGTAGCGCACATGGGCAGGCTCCAGCACGTAGAAGCGGAAACCGCCGATTTCCAGGTACAGGCGATGCTCGGGGTAGAAGCGCAGATAGCGCGCCGCTACCGCTTCGTCGTCGGTGGCGCGTGCCTCACCCAGCAGCGTAGCCCGCGGTTGCGCCTGCAAGTCCGGCCCTGCGCCGCACACGATGAAGCTCGCGCGCGGGTCGGCCTCGATGTTGTGCGTGTGCTCGGCGAGATGGCTGATCAGCAGTACGGGGCGTCCCAACGCATCAGCGACGTGCGGCAGCGCAGAACCATACGGGAAGCCGGGGAATTTGAGCGAGTGCGTGGAGAGCACGCCGCTGCGATGAGCGCGGACCAGTTCGCGTGCTTCGCGTGCGCGGCTCATCGGGTGACTCCTAGCGCGCCAGCTTGAGCGCCGTCTGCGCGAGGCGCCTGCCCAGCGCCAGGCACAAGCGACGCTCCTCCTCGCTGACTGGTCGCTCCCCGCCGCTCCCCGCGACGTGGCTGGCACCGTATGGCGTGCCGCCGGTGGCAGTGCTGGTGAGATCGGGCTCGGTATACGGCAGGCCGACGATGACCATGCCATGATGCAGCAGCGGCAGCATCATCGACAGCAGCGTGGTCTCCTGCCCGCCGTGCTGCGTGCCAGTCGACGTAAACAACGCCGCGGGCTTGCCTGCGAGCGTGCCCTTGAGCCACAGCCCCGCGGTGGAGTCGAGGAAGTACTTGAGCGGGGCGGCCATGTTGCCGAAACGGGTAGGGCTGCCCACAGCCAGGCCGATGCACTCCTCCAAGTCGTTGAGCTCAGCGTAGGGTGCGCCGCTGTCCGGCACCTGCGCCTCGACTGCTTCGCACACGGTAGACACTGCCGGAACCGTGCGGATGCGCGCGGCAGCACCCGGCACCGAGTCGATGCCGCGGGCGACGAGCTGGGCCAGCTGTTTGACCGCCCCGCTGCGGCTGTAATAGAGGACGAGCAGATCGGCCATAAGGAAGCGAGCGAAGAGGCCGATATTATAGGGGCCGATCCGTTCCTTCCCGTGCGCAGACGCCTTCGCATCACATCGGAGTTCGCCCACCTCCTCGCGCTGCGCGCGCGGGAGGACCGGCTGTTCCAGGTGGCGGGAAGCCTGACTTTCACGACTCTGCTCGCGCTGGTGCCGCTGATCACCATCGCGCTGACGGTGTTTTCCGCCTTTCCGGTGTTCGCCGATTTCTCCACCGCGATCCGCAACTTCGTGCTCACCAACCTGGTGCCGGCCGCGGCCGGCAAGGTGGTCACCGTCTACACCGAGCAGTTCGCGCAGAACGCGGGCAAGCTCACCGCGCTGGGCATTGCGCTGCTCAGCGTGGCGGCGGTGACGATGATGCTCACCATCGACCATACCTTCAACACGATCTGGCGGGTGCGGCGGCCGCGGCCCTTGATCAACCGGCTGCTCATCTACTGGGGCGTACTCACTATCGGGCCGCTGCTGATCGGCGCCAGCCTGTATGTGACTAGCCGGCTGCTCACCCGCTCGATGGGGTTGATGGGGCCCTCGGAGGCGGTGAGCGCGGTCTATCGGCTGGTGCCCCTGTTGCTGACCATCGTGGCGTTTTCGTTTCTCTACCGTACCATTCCCAACCGCCCGGTCGCTGTCCACGATGCGCTGGCGGGCGGCGCTCTCGCCGGCCTGCTGTTCGAGGCGGCCAAGGCCGCATTCGGTTCCTACATCCGTCAGGTGCCGATGTACAAGCTGGTGTACGGCGCGTTCGCCAGCTTTCCGATCTTCCTGCTCTGGATCTACATATCCTGGATGATCATCCTGCTGGGCGCGGTGTTCGCTTCCGTCCTGCCCTACTTGCGCACCGGCGGGGTACGCGTGCACCAGGCATTGGGCAGCGAGCTGCTGGATGCACTTGCGCTGATGCGTCTGTTGTACCGCGCGCATTGCGAGGGGCAGGTACTCAAGATCGACGACTTGCGCGCGCGGGTGCGCCTACCGCAGGAGCAATGCGAGGCGTTGCTTGAGCGCCTGGCGGGGCCCGGCTGGGTGACGCGCGCCGCCGGCGAGGGCTGGGTGCTCGCGCGCGACGCCAGCGCGATCCGTCTGGCCGATGTCTACCGGCACTTCGTGTTCGACCCGGAGTCGGTGCGGCGCGAGCACGGCGCGGCCAGTTTCGAAGGCCGGATCGCCAGCCTGGCCGCGGGCGTGCACGACGAGCTGGCCATCACGCTCAAGGCGCTGTTCGAGCGTAACAAGCCGTAACGACTGGCGCCGTGGTTCGGCCCGCCGCCCCAGCGGTGGGACCGGGCAGGCCGGGATGTCACCCTCCAGCCTTCACTCGTCGCCGCCTGACGCGCCCATGTAGCGCAGCGGCCGATCCCTCGTCGGGAAGCTTGCCCCCTTCACCGGCTGGCCAGACCACGCCCACCTGGTACGCGCGGCGCGCAGTACCCGCGTGGCATAGTCGCTGGTCTTGCCCAGGCTGCCGTTGTAGCGCGCCAACGCCCGCGCCAGGTCTCCGCGCTCGAGGTCCAGGTAGTGCCGCAGGATCGTGCAACCGTAGCGCAAGTTGGTGCGCAGGCTGAAGAGGTTGTGCTCGGTGCTGCCGATCAGGTCCACCCAGAACGGCATCACCTGCATGTAGCCGCGGGCGCCTGCCTGGGACAGAGCGTACTTGTGGAACTGGCTCTCGACGTCGATCACCCCCAGCACCAGCTGCGGGTCGAGTCCGGCGCGCTTGGCTTCGTACTGGACGGTCACCAGCAGGTCGGTGCGCGTGCGCTCGTCGCCGAGATGGCGGGCAAGGCGCGCGGACATCCCTGCCAGCCAAGCCTGTCCTTCGTCCGAGGACGCGAACACCAGGCGCGGGCTCACCCGATCGGCGACGCTGGCATGCAGCGCGGCTTGCACGCTCGCTGCGAGCGGCTCGTACTGCTGCGCCCCGGCGTGCGCCTGGACGGCGCTCAGCGCGAATGGCACCGCCACGCAAAGCAATGCGCGGCTCACGCGCACAGACTCTTCACGAACGCCACTGCCTGCTCCACCGGGATCATCTGCGCCTTGCCCTCGCGCCGGGCCTGGTACTCGAGCTGACCCTGCTTCAGACCGCGGTCGCCAACAGTGATCCGGTGCGGAATGCCTATCAGTTCCAAGTCGGCGAACATCACGCCGGGCCGCTCGTCGCGATCGTCGAGCAGCGCATCGATGCCGGCAGCGCTCAGGGCATCGTGCAGGCGCTCGGCCACTGCCTTCACTTCCGGGTTGCGGCCATAGGCGACCGGGGCGATGGCGACCTGGAACGGCGCGAGCGGCAGCGGCCAAACGATGCCCCTGTCGTCGTGGTTCTGCTCGATGGCGGCGGCCACGATGCGCGACACACCGATGCCGTAGCAGCCCATCTCCATGGTGCGCGATTGCCCGGCCTCGTCGAGGAAGCTCGCCCCCATTGCCTCGGCGTACTTGGTGCGCAGCTGGAACACGTGGCCCACCTCGATACCCCGGCAGATGCCCAGCCGCCCCTTGCCGTCGGGGCTGGGGTCGCCCTCCACCACGTTGCGCAGGTCGAGGTACTCCTCGGGTTCCGGCAGGTCGCGACCGAAGTTCACGCCGATGAAGTGATAGCCGTCCTCGTTGGCGCCGCACACGAAGTCGCTCATGGTCATCAGCGCCCGATCGGCCAGGACCGGCACCCGGTGCTCGCCCACCGGGCCGATCGAGCCGGGCGCCGCGCGCATGCGGTGGCGAACCTCGGCCTCGGAGGCGAAACGGAAGCCATCGTTGAGCTGGAACTTCTTGCCGGCTTTAACCTCGTTGAGCATGTGATCGCCCCGCAGCAGCAGCAAGTACTCCTGCCCGTCGCCGCTGACCACCATCAGGGTCTTGACGATGTGATGCGGCGGCGCTTTCAAGAAGGCGCTGACTTCCTCTATGCTGTGCTGCCCCGGGGTGGCCACCTTGCGCAACGGGTGGGCAGGCGCGGGACGAGCGCCCTGGGGCGGCAGCGCTTCGGCCAACTCCACGTTGGCCGCGTAGTCGGAATCGGGACAGAATGCGATTGCGTCTTCGCCCGAGTCGGCCAGCACATGGAACTCGTGCGAGCCGGTGCCGCCGATCGCGCCGGTGTCCGCGGCCACGGCACGGAACTTCAGCCGCAGCCGCTCGAAGATGCGCGAGTACGCGTCTGCCATGTTGCGATACTCGCGCACCAGATCCTCATAGCTGGTGTGGAACGAGTAGGCGTCCTTCATCAGGAACTCGCGCGCCCGCATGACGCCGAAGCGCGGCCGGATCTCGTCGCGGAATTTGGTCTGGATCTGATAGAAGTTCACCGGCAGCTGGCGGTAGCTGCGAACCTCCTTGCGCGCGATGTCGGTGATGACCTCCTCGTGGGTCGGGCCGAAGCAATAATCGCGCTCGTGGCGGTCCTTGATCTTGAGCATCTGCGGACCGAATTTGTCCCACCGGCCGGTTTCCTGCCAGAGCTCCGCTGGCTGGACCGCCGGCAGGGAAACCTCGATGGCGCCGGCGCGGTTCATCTCCTCGCGCACGATGGCCTCGACCTTGCGCAGCACGCGCAGGCCAAGAGGCAGCCAGCTGTACAGCCCGCTGCCGAGCTTTCGGATCAGCCCGGCGCGCAGCATGAGCCGGTGGCTGACCAGTTCGGCCTCGGCCGGAGCCTCTTTCAGGGTGGAGAGAAAGAACGCGGAGACACGCATCTTGTAATTCGCCTCAAAATCAATATTCTACAATCGTGGATAAGGAATAACGAGGGTGCGGCGGCGCGCAGCCGTCCGCTCGACGTCCGCGCCCGCTCACGAAGCACGGTGCACGAACTGCTGACCACCATGAGCCTGCTGTTCAACTGGCGCCGGCGGCGCGAGGCCGTTCCCGGCAGCGGCATCGAGATCAGCGAGCAGGGCGGCGTGCGCTACCTGCACCTCGGGTCCGACACCATCCAGAGCGCGATGCGCCTGTCGGACCCGAACGAGCTGGTCTTGTCCTACACGCGCAGCATGATGGGTTTCCTGCTGTTCTGCCCGCAACCGCAGCGGCTACTCAACATCGGCCTCGGCGGAGGATCCACTGCAAAGTGGATCTACCGCAACCTGCCGCAAGCGCAGCAGCTGGTGCTGGAACTCGATAGCCGCGTCATCGCAGTGGCGCGCCAGTTCTTCAACGTGCCGCAGGACGACGACCGGTTCCGGGTCCTCGCCTGCGACGGCGCGGATTGGATCGCCCAGCACCCCCAATGTGCCGACGTCATCCTGCTCGACGGCTACACGGGGAAGGCTCAAGCTGGCCAGCTGGCGACCGATGAATTCTATGCATTGGCGGGCGCGGCGCTGACCCGCGAGGGGGTGATGGTGGTGAACCTGTGGGGTAGCGACCGGATGTTCGACCTGAGCCTGCAGCGCATCGAGCGGGCCTTCGACGGACGGATCTGCCTCCTGCCAGCGGAGCAGCGCGGGAACGTCATCGTGTTCGCCTTCCAGCGCCGGCCGACGCATTTGCGCTGGGACGAGTTGCGCGAACGTGCCGCGCAACTGCAGCAGCGTACCGGGTTGGAGTTCCCGCGCCTGGTGGACGGCTTGCGCAAGCTCAATCCCGAGGACGGCAAGCGACTGCTGATCTGATCGCTGCGCGGCCCGCCGGGCCGCGCAATTGCTGGGCTTGCGTGTTTGTGGAAGAATTGATGCCACGATGCACACAGGGTGATGAAGCATGATCGATCGCGAAGGGTATCGCCCGAACGTTGGCATCGTCCTGGTCAACGCGCGCAACGAGGCATTCTGGGGCAAGCGGGTCCGCGAGCATGCCTGGCAGTTTCCGCAGGGCGGCATCAAGTCCGGCGAGACGCCCGAGCAGGCCATGTACCGCGAGCTGATGGAAGAGGTCGGCCTCGGTCCCGAGCACGTGCGCATCCTTGGCCGCACCCGGCACTGGCTGCGCTACAACGTGCCGGCGCACTGGGTCCGGCGCGAGACGCGCCCGCAATACAAGGGGCAGAAGCAGATCTGGTTCCTGCTGCGGCTGGTGGGGCGCGACTGCGACGTCTGCCTGCGGCGCTCCGAGCGGCCAGAGTTCGATGCGTGGCGCTGGAGCGACTACTGGGTGCCGCTCGACAGCGTGGTCGAGTTCAAGCGCGAGGTCTACTACAGAGCGCTGACGGAACTGGCGCGCCTGTTGCCCGGCATGACGGCACGGCGCCCGCAGTACGACTGCTTCCGCCCCAAGGGTGAGGACTGCTCAGCGTCGTCCGATCCTGCGCCGGCGCCGCCCGACAGCGCGCAGGTCAGCCTGTCCTGACGGCAGGAAGCCTCGCGGTGGCGGGGCCGGGCTGCGCATCCACCAGCACGACGAAGGGGAACCCTTCTCCGGCCCAGTAGTCTGCCGCCTCCTGCAGCACGTCCAGAGCGACGGAGAAATCGCGCGGTGCGCGCGCCGCCAAGTCTGTGGCTCCGGTCAGCACCAGGACGATGCCATCCGCGTCCAGCCATTCCAGGTCGGTGAGGCAGTCCGCCAAAGCGTCCCAGTTGTAGCCGAAGTAGTCCGGGAAATGCAGCGCACGTGCGATCGTCGCGAGCAGAGCGCGTTTGCTGCGCACTGCGCTGCAATCCACCCGGAACAGGCGCAAGCGCTTGAGCTTCGCAAGCCCGATCAGTCGGCCGACGTCGGGCCGGTTCTTCACCCGGAACACGCCACCATAGGCGGCACCGAGCAGTTGAGGCACAGTAGTCAAGGTCACGGAACGATCCTTCGGAAGCTGCGGTAGTGGTCTGCGGAGTAGTAGCGTTCTCCGCCGCTCCCGGCGATGATCCGACGCGCGCCTCGGTCCGGCTCTCCGGGCGCGGGAACGGTGTACTCGCGATAGTAGCCTCGGGCACGAGGCGGAAGACGACGCTCCCGATTGGCGAATTCGCTGCCGTCCTTTCGGTAGGGGAACGGGCCGCCACGCTCGATGAGTTCCAGCGTCGAGCGCGCCTCAGGCGTCAGCTCGGTGACGTGAACAACAGCCTGTCGCGCTTCTTCCCGCGCAGATGCCGGCGCGGGGCCGTGCACGAGCGACGCTACGGTGAAGAGCACGGCGAGCAGCCATCTGAGCCACGCTTGCCCGTCAGCGGTGAATGGCAGCCTGCCCGGCTGCCGTGGCATCAACATGTACGAATTGTAAGAGCGAACTGAGTTTCGATATCACCACCGCGGTCCCCATGCTAGAGTGTGTCGCCAGGAAAAGACGCTAGTTGATTTGCGCTGTCTGTGCACCGATCATGACGGCGAATGCGGTGAACGCGGTGGGATTGTATGCAAAGTGTCAAAGCCGGCCCGCGCCACAGAGCGCGCACCCGCTCGACCGCGGGTGCGAAGCACGGCAAGCAAGCGACCGGTGCCAGAGTGACATGCACGCATGCCCCGGCGCCGATCTCGAGGGAGGCAGTGATGGCTCGACGTCGTAGCGAATTCGACGTGACGAACTCGGTCAACACGACCGAACCGGCCGCCGTGCGCGGCGAGATCAATCGAATCTACGTCGGGCTGTACCCTAACGGCTCGACGTCCGCGTTGACGCGCGCGTTTGCCGATTGCACGCGGCTCTACCAGGGCCGGTACCCTGGCTACCGCGCGTGTGACACGGCTTACCATAACCTCCAGCACACCTTGGACGTCGGTCTGGCCATGGCGCGGCTGATGGACGGCTACGAGCGCTCGAGCGAACGCGCCGAGCCGCTCGGCGCGCGCCTGTTCAGCTTCGGCGTCATCACGGCGTTGTTCCACGACATCGGCTATTTGCGTCACCGCCACGATACGCGGCATCAGAACGGCGCCGAGTACACCCTGCGCCATGTCTCGCGCGGCGGACGCTTTCTCGAGGACTACATGCGCGAGCTGGGCATGGCCGACCTCGCGCAGGTGGCCAGTCGCATCATTCACTTCACCGGTTACGAGATGCCGGTCAGCGAAATCGACGTCCCGAACGCTACGTTCCGCCGTCTGGGCCACATGCTTGGCAGCGCCGATATCCTGGCACAGATGGCCGATCGCTGCTATCTCGAGAAATGCCATGACCGGCTCTACCCCGAGTTCGTCGCGGGTGGCTTGGCGCAACCCGCGGAGGGCCCGAACCCGGCTACCGTACGCTTCACCTCCGCCGACGATCTGATGCGCAAGACACCCGCGTTCTACGCGGTGGCCAGCCACCGTCTGAACGAGCTGCTCGGTGCGGCGTACGCCTACGCGTCCACGCATTTCGGCGGGCAGAACCTGTATCTCGACGAGGTAGACAAGAACATCCAGCATGCGCAGCGCGTCGCAGGCCTGACCGATGTTCGTGTCTTGCTGAGGCGTGTTCCGCCGACTAGTGTAACGGGGCAGCAGCTGGCCGCCGCTTGAGCGCCCTAGACTGGCGAGCCCGGCGGCGCGCAGTGCCCTATGCCGGCACGACCGACAGCATGATCTTCCCGATGTGCGTGCCGCTCTCCATCAGGGCGTGCGCCTGCGCCGCCTGGGCGAGCGGGAACACTCGATGAATCACCGGGCGAATCGTGCCCGCCCCGAGCAGTGGCCAGACTTTCTCGCGCAGTGCCTGCGCGATCTGCGTCTTGTATTGCACCGTGCGCGGACGCAGCGTCGAGCCGGTGATGGTGAGACGGCGGTAGAGGATGTCGCCCATGTCCAGCGTCGTGCGCGTGCCACCCAGGAAGGCGATGATCGACAGGCGACCGTCGGTGGCCAGTGCCTTGATCTCCCGCGGGACATAGTCGCCGCCGACCATGTCCAGGATCACATCCACGCCCTTGCCGCCGGTCAGCTGCTTGATCGCCTCGACGAAGTCCTCGGTGCGATAGTTGATCGCCTTCTCCGCGCCGAGTTCCTCGCAGGCGGCGCACTTGTCCGCGCTGCCTGCAGTGGCGAACACGCGGTGACCGAAGGCGCGAGCCAGCTGGATCGCGGTTACGCCAATTCCGCTTGAGCCTCCCTGCACTAGCAGCGTCTCTCCAGGGGCCAGGTGCGCTCGCTCGAAGACGTTGATCCACACGGTGAAGAAGGTTTCCGGCAACGAGGCAGCCTGCAGCAGGTCCAGCCCGGCCGGAACCGGCAGGCACTGTCCTGCCGGCGTCAGGCAATACTGCGCGTACCCGCCGCCGGGCGTGAGCGCGCAGACGCTATCCCCGATGCGCCAGGAACTGACTCCCTCCCCGAGTGCGACGATGGTACCGGCGACTTCCAGGCCAGGCAGATCCGACGCGCCGGGCGGAGGAGCGTAAGCGCCTGCGCGCTGAAGGCAGTCCGGGCGGTTCACGCCGGCGGCGACCACGCGGATCAGCACTTCGCCCGGGCCGGCGCTGGCCAACGGCCGGCGGGCAACCCGCAGCACCTCCGGCCCGCCCGGGTGCGAAATCTCGATCACTTGCATGTCGGCAGGCAGCTGAGCCATCTCCCATCACCCTCGCGTCGGACATGATGAACAGTGCCGATTTATAGCACGCTCGGACGCAGGCGCGCCGCCGTGCCGCCCGCTCCCTCAACCGATAGACATATTGCTTGCGACGCGCCGCATGCGCACCATACTCGGGTCCGAGCAGGGGCGCGGAAGTTGCTTGGGTGCGCTGCATCCGGCCTTGTTGCCGCCACCGAGAGAACCGATGATCACCCGTTCATTGCTGCTGGCGCTGCTGCTCGCGTCCCCTGTGGCCTTTGCGCAGAGCCCGAATTCCGACAGCGCGCCCGCAGAGCACTCGGGTGGCACGGAGGTGCAGCGGGCGGCAGCCATCGCGCAGTTCGAGGCCTCGCTCCATTTCCTGCGCGGCAAGATCACCCTTCCAGGAGAGTTCGCCAGCTTGAACCTGTCGCCCGGCTTCCGCTTTCTTGGCGCCGCGGACGCCAAGCGGGTGCTGGTCGATGCCTGGGGCAACCCGCCGGAAGCGGCCGCCGAGGTCCTCGGCATGGTCTTCCCAGCCGAAGGCAGCCCGCTCGCGAAGGATGCCTGGGCGGTGGTGATCACCTACGAGAAGGATGGCTACGTCAAGGATGAGGAGGCCGACAGCATCGACTACAAGCAGCTGCTCGAACAGATGCAGGAGAGCACGGCGGCGGCGAACGAGGAGCGGCGCAAGGCCGGCTACGGGACCGTGAAGCTGGTGGGCTGGGCGCAGCCGCCGTTCTACGACAAGGCGACGCACAAGTTGCACTGGGCCAAGCATCTCAAATTCGATGATGCCCCTGGCGGCACGCTCAACTACGACATACGCGTGCTTGGACGCTACGGCGTGCTGTCGATGAACGCGGTGGCGGGCATCGATCAGCTGGATGCGGTCAAGCAGGGCATGCAGGAGGTGCTCGCCTTCACCGAGTTCAACGCCGGCCATCGCTACGCGGATTTCAACTCGTCCAGCGACAAGGTCGCCGCCTACGGGCTGGCGGCGCTGGTCGCGGGCGGCGTGGCCGCCAAGATGGGGCTGTTCGCCAAGCTCGGCGCGCTGCTGCTGAGCTTGAAGAAGGTGCTGATCTTTGTGCTGGCCGGCGCCGCGGCGCTGATCGGCAAGCTGTTCAAGGGCCGCGGCAAGCAAGAGGCCTGAGCGCTCGAGCCCCGAGACCGGCCGGTGCTGTGCCGCGGGCAGGCCCGGTTGCGTTGATCTATGCTTTCCGGTTCACGCATTGTCGCCGGGAGGAGTACGGTGGTGCACGAAGGCAAAGTGGCGCTGGTGACCGGCGGCTCGCGCGGGATTGGACGCGCCATCGTCGAAGCGCTCGCGGCCGGTGGCCTGCGGGTGGCATTCAGCTATCGCGAGCGTCGGGAGGAAGCCGAGCAACTGGTGGCGCACCTGAGCGCAGCTGGCCATGGTGCCCTGGCGATCCGCGCCGATGTCGGCGATCCCGCAAACTGCCGCACGCTGGTTGAAACGGTGCTCGGAGCATGCGGGCGCATCGATGTGCTGGTAAACAATGCCGCGGTCGCGATCTCCGGCGTGACGCTCGTGGAGACGCCGGCAGACGAGTGGAACCGGATCCTCGATGTCAATCTCAACGGGCCGTTCCACCTGATGCAGGCGGTGCTTCCGCACATGCGCGCGCGCGGCAGCGGGCATATCGTCAACCTTTCGTCGAATGTGACGCAGCGGATGCCGGCCGGCTTCGCAGCGTACACGGTGTCCAAGGCTGCACTGGAGGCGCTCACGCGCGTGTTGGCCAAAGAGGAGGGGCCGCGCGGTATCCGTGTGAACGCGGTCGGGCCGGGACCGATCCGCACCGAGATGCTGGCCGGATCGCTGCAGCGCATGGGTACGGAGCGGGCGCAGGCGTTCATCAAGTCCGTGCCGCTCGGCCGCACGGGAGAGCCGGGGGAGATCGCCGCGATGGTGGCGCTCCTGGTGTCGGACGCCGCCAGCTATGTGACCGGCCAGGTGGTGTTCGTCAACGGCGGCGGACCGCAGTGAAGATTCGTGACGTGCCGCGCGCGGCGTGGCGCTAACCGCTAGCGGGCTGAACAAGCGCACAACGCCGATGCGGCAGGCGGCTGGAGTCACGCCCGCCCCGCCGCGGTCCGAACGGTGTCGCTCCGCGCGGTATCCCGCGTCACGAGAACCCGTCGGACTGCTATGCTGTGCCCCGTGAACTTGTACATGGAACCCGGATCATGAGATTGGGCGGCCTCCTGCTCGCGTTGAGCGTCCTTCTGCTCACGGCTTGCGCCCCGACACAAAGGCGTCCCGAACCCGCGCGCCCCGCGCCCGAACGGCCGGCACCACCCCCGCCCGAGTCGGTGCAGCCGGTGCCCGACAACGCGGCCCGTGTATCAGTGAACCCCGTCGAGCAGAGCGTGATCGACGCGACCAACGCGTTCCGCAGGCAGTACGGGCTGGCCGCGCTCAAGCCGACGGTGAAACTGCTGATCGTCGCCCAGAACCATGCCCGAAACATGGCACGCCAGGACAAGTTCGGCGACACGGACAAGAACGGTCACGTGCTCGACGGGAAGAGCGTGGAGTACCGGATCAAGGTCAGCGGGTACGCTTTTTCTCACATCGCGGAGAACGTGGGATACCAGTTGCGCCGCCCCGACCCCGCGGCCGCCATGATGGATGGCTGGAAGAACTCCTCCGGCCATCGCAAGAACATGCTGCTGCCGGACATCACCGAGCTGGGTGTGGGCGCCGCGCAGGGCACATCGGGCCGCTGGTACTTCGTACAGGTGTTCGGCCGGCCGGCCGAGCCGCCACGCAAGCAGGCGCTGCGGCTCGGCGTCGGCGTCGGCTCAATCTGATCGTCATCCGGGTGGAGAGTCGATGTCGCGCTTGATTTCGTCGTGGTGCGTGTTCGCGAGCGCGCTCGGTGTGGCCATCTCGCTGAGTGCCGCGCCGGCGTTCGCACAGGAGACGGACAAGGCCGGCACGCCGCGCCGCGAGGCCAACGAGCCGCCGCCCTATCTGTTCGCGATCGAGGGTGTGGTGATCGAGGCGGAGTGGCTCAAGGAAGAGCCCAGCGTCGAGGAGCAGCTGCGCCGCTCGCTGGCTGCGCCCGAGTACCTGGTACCGGTCGAGCGCGTGCTGTCCGACGGCGCTCTCGAGGTGCGCACACGCATCGGGCGCTTCTGCAGCAACCCGTTGCCGAGCTACATCACCAGCGGGATGATCGGCGCGCTGCCGCCGATCCTGCCTTGCTTCGGTTATTGAACTTCGTTCAGGCTTCGACCACCAGGCGCTGCAGAGCCTCGCGCATGCGCTCCGGCAGTGCCGTCGGCCGCCGGGTGGCGCGGTCGACATACACGTGCACGAAGTGGCCGCGCGCAGAGGTATCGGACTCGTCGTTGCGGAACAACCCGATCTCGTAGCGTACGCTGCTGTTGCCCAGCCGGGCCACGCGCAGCCCCGCATCTACGCGGTCGGGGAAGGTGACCGGCGCGAAGTAATGGCACTGCGTTTCCACCACCAGGCCGATCACTGTGCTGGTCTCGATCTCCAAGGCGCCCTGTTCGATCAGGTACTGGTTTACCACAGTGTCGAAGTACGAGTAGTACACGACGTTGTTGACATGGCCGTAGACGTCGTTGTCCATCCAGCGCGTGGGAATGGGCTGGAAGTGGCGGTAGGCGCCACGGCCTTCGGGTGCAGGTCGGCTCACGCGCGGGCTCCTGTCAGCTGCCTTCGATCTTCGCCGGGCCGACGCGATCGGCCTTGCGACGCATGCGTCGCCAGTCTACCCCCAGCATGCCCCCCGACACGATCACCAGCATGCCGAGCAGCGATCCGCTGTTGGGGAAATCGCCGAATGCGAGGAAAGCGAGCACGGTGGAGAAGATCAGCTGGACGTAGATGAACGGCGCCAGCGTGGTCGGGGAGGCGTGCTCGACAGCGCGGATGAGCAGGAAATGACCGAAACCGCCGAGCAGGCCGATGGCGACGATCAGCGGCACCTGCAGCAGAGTGGGCGTTTGCCAGGTGAGCGGCAGCGTTAGACTGGTGATCGCGGCGCCTACCAGGGCCGTGTAGAACAAGGTCGTGAGCGGATGCTCGCGTCCGGCGATCTTGCGCGTGATGATCTGATAAAAGCTGAAGGCCACGGCGCAGCACAGCGGGAATATCGCGGAAGGCTGAAGCAAGCCCCCGCCTGGGCGCACGATAATCAGCACGCCGATGAAGCCGAGCGAGACGGCTAGCCATTGCCGCAGGGTGACGCGCTCGCCCAGCAGCGGGCCGGACAGCGCGGTCGTCAGCACCGGACCGACGAACGTGATCGCCGCTGCTTCGGCCAGCGGCAGGAAAGTGAGCGAGAGATAGAACAACCCGGTGCTGGTTACCAGCAGCAGACCGCGCAGCAGCTGCAGTCCCGGGCGGGCCGTGCGCACCAGCGCGACCCCCATGCGTGGCCACAGCAGCACCAGCATGAAGACCAGGTGTACTGCGTAGCGCGCCCAGATCAGCGGCGGCAGGGGATAGGACCGGAGCACATGCTTGGCCACGGTGTCCATCGACGAGAACAGGAACACCGCGGTCATGACCAGCGAGATCCCCCGCAGCGTATGCGGGTGATCGTGGGCGTGATGCGCGGTCATCGTCCGCGCGGGCCGACCGGCAGCGGCGTGCGGCCGCTGAAGCGCGCGTGCGTCCCGAGCGACTCTTCCACGCGCAGCGCCTCGTTCCATTTGGCCATGCGCTCCGAGCGGGCGAAGGAGCCCACCTTCAGCTGGCCGGCATCCCAGCCGGTAGCCAGATGCACGATGGTGACGTCCTCGGTCTCTCCCGAGCGGGCGGAGACGATGGTGCCGAACCCGGCCGCGATCCCGGCTTCGAGCGCAGCGCGGGTCTCGGTGATCGTTCCCGCCTGGTTGGGCTTGATCAGCACTGCGTTGCATGCCTTGTCGCGCGCAGCCTGCTGAACCAGCGCGGCGTTGGTGACCAGGTAATCGTCGCCGACGATCTGGACGCGATCCCCAAGCGCCAGGGTGACGAGCTGCATGCCGGCGAGATCGTCCTCGGCCACCGGATCCTCGATCGACACGATCGGATAGCGCTGGCACCAGTCCATCAGCATCTCGCACATCTCCTGGCTGTCCAGCTCGCGCCCGTCCAGGGCCAAGCGGTACCGGCCGTCGCGACCGAACTCGGAGGCGGCGATGTCGAGCGAGATCGCAACCTGCTCGCCGGGTCGATAGCCGGCCCGCTCGATGGCGCGCACAAGCATCCCAAGCGCTTCCTCGTTATCGTCGAACGCGGGCCAGAAGCCGCCTTCGTCGGCCACACCCTGCAGCAGGCCGCGCTCGCGCATCAGGTCCCCGGCGCAGCGATAGACCTCGGCGGTCATCGCCAGCGCTTCATCGAAGCTTGCGGCCGACAGCGCCATCACCATGAAGTCCTGGACGTCGACCCGGCGGCCCGCGTGCGCGCCGCCGCCGAAGATCTGGATCTCGGGCAGCGGCAGGCGCACCTCGCGGCCCTGCGCGAGGTAGCGCCAGAGCGGCTCGCCGTGCGCCGCGGCCGCGGCGCGCAGCACCGCCATCGACACCGCGATGGTGGCATTGCCGCCCAGCCGCGCCTTGTTCGGCGTGCCGTCCAGCGCGAGCAGTTCGCCGTCGATCGCGTCCTGCATGGCGGCATCGCGACCGCGCAGCCGCGCGGCGATCTCGCCATTGACGTTGGCCACCGCACGCTTGACGTCGAGGCCGCCCAACGCAGGCCCGCCGTCGCGCAGATCGATCGCTTCACGCGAGCCGCGCGAGGCGCCGGCCGGGGCGATCGCACGCCCGGCCGCACCGCATGCGAGCTGCACTTCGGCTTCGACGGTCGCCCGCCCGCGCGAATCCCATACGCGGCGGCCGTGGATGCGGGTGATGGTGGTGTCAGGCATCAGCTACCAGGCATCAGGTATCAGCACCACGAGCGCGGGATGGGCTCGCGCATCGCGTCCAACCACTGAGTGCGGATCACGTCGAGGCGGTCGACCGGGTGCGTGAGCAAGGCGCGCGCGACGCGCCGCACGCGTTCTTTCTGCCACTCTTGCGTGATGTATTCGACTGGCGATTTCCCGTCTGCGCGGGCGAGAAACAGGCCGGGCAACAAACGGGCAGCGCGCGCTTCCAGGTCGTCGCGCGAGGTCCAGGTCACGCCCGCGAGATAAGTGCGTGCGAGCGCATCGAAGCACTGCAGGTAGGCGTCGGTCCACTGCGGTCGCCAGGTGCACTTGAGCAGCATGTGGTTCAGGCAGAACGCCAGATCGAAGGCCGGATCGCCGTACCAGGCGCATTCCGCGTCGAGAAACACCGGCCCGCGCGGCCCGGCCAGGAGGTTCTTCGGGCTGACATCCCCGTGGACCAACGCCTGCTTGGTGGACCGGGTGACGCGCACCAGCGCTTCGAGCGGGGCAGCGAGGTCCGGATGTGCGCGCGCCGTGGCCGACAGATACGGCTCGAGCCGGATAGGGAAGAAGATATGG
>Ga0335070_10000443_pt1 | contig 45801 bp, 43 predicted proteins | sample Lox_Sample_13_FD_206722 | JGI IMG/M metagenome (GOLD analysis project Ga0335070, IMG submission 206722) | Soil microbial communities from Loxahatchee National Wildlife Refuge, Florida, United States - Lox_Sample_1.3 | ecosystem: Environmental > Terrestrial > Soil > Wetlands | place: USA... | reverse complement strand
GCCGCCGGCGGAGCCAAGAGACGCCGCGGTGGTGGTCCTGGTGCGCATGGGGCCGCGCGGACTGGAGACCTTCTGGCTGCGGCGCGAGCGCACCGTCTCCTTCGCCGCGGGCTTCTACGCCTTTCCCGGCGGACGGGTGGACGCCGGAGACACCGAGGTGCCGGTCGAGGGCGCGGGTCCCCCCGACTCACGCCTGGTGGCCGCCGCGGCCCGCGAGCTGTTCGAGGAGACGGGGGTGCTGGCCGCCCGTGGAAGGACCCCCGACGCGCCCACGCTCGCCACCGCCCGGGCCGCGTTGCTCGAGGGGAAGGAGACCTTCGCCGCCATCCTGGGCCGCCTCGGGCTCCAGGTGGACGCGCTGGACTTCGAGCCCGCGGGCCGCTGGGTGACGCCGCCCTTCATGCCGGTGCGCTTCGACGCGCGCTTCTTCCTGGTGGAGGTGCCCCCCGGAACTCGCGCCGAGGTCTGGCCGGGCGAGGCGGCCGAGGGCAGCTGGGTGCGTCCGACGGATGCGCTCACCCTGTGGCAAGAGGGACGGGCGCTGCTGCACCCGCCCAACCGCCACGCGCTGAACGTGCTCAGCCGCGTGCGGCGCACGGTGGACGCGGTGGCCTGGCTTGCCTCGCCGACCGCCGCGGACACCCGCATCGAGTTCCAGCGGGGCGTGCGGCTGGTGGCGCTGCGGACGCCGACCTTGCTCCCCGCCACGCACACCAACGCCTGGATCCTCGGGACGGGCGAGCTGCTCATCGTGGACCCGGGCGCATCGGACCCCGCGGAGCTCGAGCGGCTGACGGCGTACGTCCGCGCCCTCGCCGCCGAGGACTGCCGGCCACTCGCGGTGGTGCTCACCCACCACCACCTGGACCACGTGGGCGGGGCCCGGGCGGTCAGCGACCAGCTCGGGATTCCCGTCTGGTGTCACCCGCGGACGGCGGACCGGCTCCCGTTCCGCCCGGACCGGCTGCTCGAGGAGGGTGACGAGCTGGTGCTGGCCGGAGCGCCGGGGATGCGGTGGCGGGTGCTCCACACGCCGGGGCATGCCCGGGGGCACGTCTCGCTCATCGACACCTCGACCCGCGCGGCGGTGGTCGGCGACATGGTGGCGGGGCAGGGGACGATCCTCATCGACCCGCCCGAGGGCGACATGGCCGAGTACCTGTCCCAGCTCGCACGTCTGCGCGACCTCCCGGTCCGCGCGGTGTATCCGGCGCACGGACCGCCGCTGCCGGACGGCCCGAGCGCGTTGACCGCGGTCATCGACCACCGCGCGTTGCGCGAGCGGCGGGTGCAGGCGGCGCTCCGCTCGCTGGGGCGGCCGCTGGAGGAGATCGCGGCCGACGCGTATGCAGACACGCCAACCGCGCTGCCCTACCTCGCCGAGCGGAGCACGCTGGCAATTCTGGAAAAGCTCCGGGCGGAGGGAGTGGCGCGGGAATCGGACGGCGGCTGGATCCTGGCCTGAGCCAGGAAGCCCCGACCAGCGCACGGTCACCCGGGCTGGGCCTCAGGCCCGGGCGAAGTCGATGAAGCCCTTCTCCGGGTCCGTCGACAGGAGACGGACTCGGATCCGGTCACCCACGTCCATCCCGTGCTCGCCGCGGACCACCCGTCCTTCGGCGGCCGGCTTGAGAAGCCGGACGAAGGTGCCGTGCTCGGTGACACCAGTCACCAGGCCGTCGAACACCTCGCCCACCCGGTCGCGGAGCAGGACCGCGGCGATGACCTTCCGCATCAGCCGCTCGAGCTTGCGGATCGCCACCTCCTTCTGCGTGCAGTGCTGGGCGATGCCGTCGAGCTCGGCGTCGGGGTACGGCGCGGCGGCGCCCGCGAGCAGCGCCTTCACCAGCCGCTGGGTGACGACGTCCGGGTAGCGGCGGTTGGGCGCGGTGGAGTGGCTGTAGTCGTTGGCCGCAAGCCCGAAGTGTCCGGGTGACTCCTGCCCTGCGGGCCGCAGCACGTACTCACCGGGGCCGAGCAGCTTCACCACCGTGAGCGACAGGTCGGGGAAGTGGAGGGGGTCGCGCGTCTGCTGCCGGTCCAGGAAGCGCGAGAGCGCCACTCCGTCCGGCTCGGCCGGGAGCGTCGTCCCCAGACCCTGGGCCAGCGCGACGATGCGGTCCCAGCGCTTGGGCTTGCGGACGATGCGGGCCAGCGAGGAGCGATGGGCCGTCTCGAGGAAGCGCGCCATCACCTCGTTGGCGGCCACCATGAGATCTTCGATGAGCTCTCGGCTCCGGCTGTCCGGGATGTCCTCCAGGTCGAGCACCCGGCCGTCGGACATCACCGGGCGCGGCTCGATGGTCCGGAGCATGAGCGCCCCCGCCCGCTCACGGGCAGCCCGGAGCGCCCGCGTGGCCCGGTCTTGAAGTCGGAGCTGCTCCTCGAGCCCGGCGACCGCGCCGACCCGCGGAGGGACCGGCGCCTCTCCTTGCAGCCAGGGGGCGACCTCGGGGTAGCTCAGCTTCGCCCGGTTCCGGACCCAGGCCCGGCGAACGGCGCCGTCGGCCACCGTGCCGTCCGGCAGCACGCGGTAGCCGATGACCACCGAGAGGCGGTCGACGTCGGGGAGCAGCGAGGTGAGGTTCTCGGAGAGCGGCCGCGGAAGCATCGGGAAGACCGTCACGCCGGTGTAGAGCGAGGCGGTGTTCGCCCCCGCCCGGCGGTCCACCGGCGACCCCTCGGGCACGAGCGCGTCCACGTCGGCGATGGCCACCAGCAGCCGCGTGCTCCCGTCGGGGAGCGCCTCGGCCCACTCCAGCTGGTCGAGGTCCATCGAATCGGGGTTGTCGATGCTGGACCAGAGGAGGCCGCGCAGGTCCTCCGCGTCGCTGCTGGTCGAGGGGGCGCCCGAGCGCTGGAGGGCGGCGACCTGCGCCTCGGCGTCGGGGGGAAAGTCCGGGGTGAAGCCCAGCTCGAGCAGGGCGCGGCGGGCACGGTCGGCAAGGTCGAACGCCATGGGGGCACCATCCCAGACGGTGCCCACCGCCTGCTGCAACTTTCGCGTGGTCGCCCGGGAGAGACCCCGGAGAGCCACGATGAATGCTCTTCGTGCCCTCGGGCCGAGCGGCCGTCGGGCTCCGGAAGTCCCCCCGAGGTCCTGTGGCGAGACGTCGGCCGGGCATGCAAGAAAGAGGGGAGATGCCGTCGTCCCCCGCGTTCCGCTCCGCCGCCCCCATCGTCCGGCTCACCAACGGCTTCGTCGAGCCGTTCGACAACGCCGTGGCCGCCGCGCGCACCTGCTACAGCCCGCGCATCATCAAGGCCGAGGACGTGCGGAAGGACGAGAAGGCCCGCGCCGTCCGGGACCGCATCGCCCGGGAGACCTACCAGGCGGGCCACCACACCACGCTGCAGCACGCCACCTTCCAGTTCAGCCTGGAGAACGTGAGCCGGCAGCTCATCTGGAGCGTGCTCCACGCCCACCCCTTCTACAACTCGGAGCAGGTCAGCCAGCGCTACGTCGAGGTGAAGCCCGACCGGGTCATCGTCCCGACGCTCCCGGAGCGCGAGGAGGCGCTCTACCGGGGCGTCGTCGAGTCCCAGATGTCGGCCTACGCCCGCATCGGCTCGCTGCTGCTCCCCCGGGCCGAGGCCGAGTTCTACCGGCTCTTCCCCGGCCGCCGCCGCACGCCCGAGAAGTGGGCGAGCACGCTCAAGAAGCGCTGCCAGGAGGTGGCCCGGTACGTCCTGCCCATCGGGACGTTCGCCCACCTGTACCACACCATCTCCGGGCTGACGCTCCACCGGTACCACCGGCTCGCCGCCGCGTACGACGTGCCCACCGAGGCCCGCGAGGTCATCGCGGCGATGGTGCGCGAGGTCGAGGCCCTCGACCCGCTCTTCGTCCGCGAGCTGGAGGACCCGCTCCCCCTCGAGTCCACCCACGAGGCCCGCGCGCTGCGCGAGGCCGGGCGCTCGCTCGGCGTCGGGGGGGAGGATGCGCGGGCCCACCGGGCCGAGTTCGACGCCGGGCTCCAGGGCCGCACCAGCACGCTCGTCGACTGGAGCGCCCGGGGCGAGGCGGCCATCGCCCAGGCCGTCCGCAACGTGCTCGGGCTCCCCCGCTCGGCGCTCGACGACTCGGCGGCGCTCGAGCGGGTCCTCTCGCCCCGGCAGAACCCGTACCTCTCCGAGGCGCTCCAGCTCGGGACCAACGGCAAGCTCATGCGGACCCTGGTCCACGCGAGCTACACCTTCCAGAAGAAGCTGAGCCACGCCGCGGACAGCCAGGACCAGCGCCACCGGATGACCCCGGCCAGCCGCCCGGTGCTCCAGGCCACCTTCGTGCCCGGGGAGCCGGACGTGGTCATCCCCGCGCTGCTCGCCGAGGTGCCCGAGGCGCTCGACGTCTTCACCCGCGCCTGCGCAGAGGCCTGGGTGGCGATCGAGCAGCTGGTGCATGCCGGGGTCGCGCCGGAGCTCGCGCTCTACCTCCTCCCCAACGCCTTCCCCATCCGCTTCCTCGAGTCCGGCGAGCTGCTGCACTTCCACCACAAGTGGGTGCACCGGCTCTGCTACACCGCCCAGGAGGAGATCTGGCGGGCCTCGGTGGAGGAGGTTCGGCAGGTCCAGGCCGTCCACCCCCGCATCGCGGCCCACCTGGTGCCGCCCTGCACCCTCCGCAAGGAGGCCGGCGTCACCCCGTTCTGCCCCGAGGGCCCGCGCTACTGCGGGGTGCCGGTGTGGAATCGTTCTCTCGAGGAGTACGAGCGGCTGCTCTAGTCTCGCCCCGGCACCCGGCGCCGGCTCTCGATGCTCTCCCTCCTCGTCCTCGGCGTGCTCGCGGTCCAGCCCCCGCTCGAGCCGCCGGACTTCTCCGGGCTTCCCCCCTGGGCGCCCCAGAACCCCATCGAGGCCAACCGCAGCGTCCTCTTCGCCCCGCCGCTGATGATGCCGCGCGGTGACTGGGGCCTCACCTTCGCCCTCGACTACGCGAGCGCCATCGAGCTGTACTCCTCGGGGCCGCGGGGGATGACGCTCGACGCGGAGCTGGGCCGCTTCCAGGTCTGGTTGAGCAGGCGCATCGACGACCGCTGGTTCGCCTTCGGCCAGGTGCAGATCCAGGGCGCCTACGACGGCTTCATGGACCGGTTCATCGACTGGTACCACTCGGTGCTCGGGGTGAAGTACGGGGCCCGCGAGCTGCGCCCGATCAACAAGTACCGCTACTCCATCACCTACGAGCGGGGACAGACGATCCAGTACGGACCGGTGGACCTGGGCATCGGGGACAGCCGCATCGGCGTCGGCCGGATGCTCGGGCAGCACGCCCAGGTGCTGCTCGTGCTCGGGCTCCCCACCTCCACCGCGCCCGGCTACCGCGCGGGCATGCTCCAGACCGGGCTCATCCTGATGGGCGAGGCACCGCTGCTTCCCTGGCTCACGGTGAGCGGCTCGGTGGGCGTGGGCTTCACCCCGACGACCGGGACCCTGGCCAAGTACGAGGACACCTTCTTCGTCTCGTTCTCGGCCGGCCCGCGGGTCCGGCTCAGCTGGCGGAACTTCCTCTACGCCAACATCTTCGTGCAGACCCCGCCGTTCCACGACACCGACCTCCGCCCGATGGACCTGAGCGACTTCTCCATCGACTTCGGCTGGATGTTCCGGGTCGACCCGCGCACCGAGCTGTGGCTCGGCATCGTGGAGGACCCGTTCCCGGACGGGCCGGCGCTCGACGTGGCGTTTCGCTTCGGGATCAGGACGTCGTTCTAGGCCCGGGCCCGCCGGCGCGACTCCAGCCACGGCGCGAGCGTCCGCCAGAGCGTCGCGACGAGGATGATGGCTCCGCCGCGAATGGCCCAGGGCCCGGGGCGCTCGCCGGCGAGGAGGTAGGTCCACACCGGGTTGAGCACCGGCTCCACCAGCGCCAGGAGCGAGGCCTCGACCGCGGGCGTGTGGCGCACCCCCCTCGCGAACAGCGCGTAGCTCGCCCCGAGCTGGAACAGCCCGAGGAAGAGCACGATGCCCACGTCACGCGCGGTGGGCAGAGATCCCCGCATCGCCATGGGGAGAGACATGAGCGCCGCCAGAGCGTTCCCCCAGACGATGGCTCCCACGTTCCTGGTCCCGAGCTTCCGCAACCCGAGGATGCACAGCGCGAAGGCCACGCCGGAGGCGACCGCGACGACGTTGCCCACCGCCTGCCCGGGCGACAGCTGGTCTAGGAAGAAGAGGAAGAGCCCGACCAGGAAGAGCGGCGCCGAGAGCAGCTCGCCCTGCGTCGGCCGCTCGTGCAGGAGCACCGGGCTGAGGAGCAGCACCCACAGCGGCGCGGTGTCCTGGAGGAAGATGGCGTTGGCGCTGGTGGTGGCCTTGTTCGCCAGGACGAACAGCAGGACGGTGAAGGCGTAGGCCACCGCCACCCAGCCCACCGACCGGTCCGGCCGTCGGCGCGCGCCCGGGACGAGGGCGGCGAGGAACAGCGCGGCCACCGCGGAGCGCCCGAGGTTGATCTGCCAGCCGCTGAGCCCGCACAGCTTGATCGCCGCCCCGGCGGTGGACCAGAGGGTGGCTGCGGCGAGGATCAGCCAGGGGCCGGTGCGTCGTCCGCCGTTCTCGGGGTGCGGGTCGTTCACGTCGTTGGGACCAGCGCGGTGGGCGGGCCCTCATAGCAGACGCCGGGAGCGGCCTCCGACTTCCGTGGCGCGGGCACTTGGCCGTAGGGTGCCCCGCACTCCAATGAAGATCTACACGCGCACCGGCGACACCGGGCAGACGGGCCTCTTCGGAGGCGGCCGGGTGGCGAAGGACGACGCCCGGGTGGCGGCCTACGGAGACCTGGACGAGCTGAACGCGGCGCTCGGGGTGGCGCGCGCGGCCGGGCTGGGCAGGCTGGACCCCTGGTGCCAGGACCTCCAGGACCAGCTCTTCACCGTCGGCGCCGTCCTCGCCACCCCACGCGGCACCCGGGCCGACGCCCACATTCCCCACGTCCGCGAGGAGTGGGTGGCGGCGATGGAGCGCCACATCGACACCCTCCAGGAGGAGCTCCCGCCCCAGACGCACTTCATCCTCCCTGGAGGAACGCCGGCCAGCGCGGCGCTGCACCTGGCGCGCACCGTGTGCCGCCGGGCCGAGCGGTCGGTGGTGCCACTGTTCCGCGAGGGGCAGGTGGACGAGGTGACCCTGCGATTCCTCAACCGCCTGTCGGACTTCCTCTTCGTCCTGGCGCGGGCAGCGAACCACCGGGCGGGAGTGGAGGACGTGCCGTGGATTCCGGGCGGGACGCCGTCGCCCTGACCGCCCTCGCGCCGGCCGGGCGGGTCCGCGCGCTGGCGCTCGAGGCGGGGTTCGATCTCTGTGGCTTCGCCCGCCCCGAGCCCATCCCGCCCTCGGCGCTCCTCGACTGGCTCGCCGCCGGGATGGCGGCAGACATGGACTGGCTGTCCGCGCGCGCGGCCGACCGGCTGGATCCGCTTCGGCTCTTGCCCGAGGCGCGCACCGTCATCGCGCTCGCGTGCAACTACTGGACGGATGGCGAGGTCGGGGAGGGCTCGCCCGTCGCCCGCTACGCCCGTGGCCGCGACTACCACGCCACGCTCCGTGACCGGCTCCGGGCCTTTCGCCGTCTCCTCCGCGCCGAGTGGCCCGGCCTGCGAACCTACGGCTCGGTGGACCATGGCCCCTTCATGGAGAAGGTCTGGGCGGCGCGCGCGGGGCTGGGCGTCGTCGCCCGGAACGGCTGTCTGGTCACGCCACGCTTCGGCTCCTGGGTGGTGCTCGCGGTGCTGCTGGTGGAGCTCGAGGTCGACGGGTACGCCGGGGGGCCGCCGGCCGACCGCTGTGGGACCTGCCGGCTGTGCGTCGACGCGTGCCCCACCGACGCGCTAGACGGCGCCGGCCGCGTCGATTCGCGGGCCTGTCTCTCGTACCAGACCATCGAGAACGAGGGTCCGGTCCCGCCCGAGCAGCGCGAGGCGATGGCGCCACACGTCTTCGGATGCGACGTGTGCCAGGACGTCTGTCCGCTGAACGCCGCCCCGCTGCCCGCGGTGGGCCCCCGGTTCCTGCCCCGGGCGGTGGCGGGGCTGTCCGCGCGCGCGCTCGCGGCGATGAGCCCCGAGCGCTACGCCGAGCTGGTGCCCGGGACCGCGCTCGCCCGCGCCGGCTACGACGGGCTCCGGCGGAACGCCGCCTACGCGCTCGGTGCGGCACGCGACGCCGGCGCCCGTCCAGTGCTGGAAAAGCTGGCGCAGGACCCGAGCGCTGTGGTGAGTGACGCCGCCCGATGGGCTCTCGCCCGCCTTCCGCTCTCCTGAAGCCGTCCGCGTCCGCAGAGTCCGAGCCGGTGCACGCCCGCGACGGCATGGGCCTGGGCGTGGTTGCCGCGCTCCTCCTCCAGACCGCGATCAGCGGCGGCACCTACCTGGTCGCCAAGCGCGCGCTGGCCGAGGTGCCTGTATCGACGCTCGTGCTCTGGCGGTTCCTGCTGAGCGGAGCGGTGTTCGCGCTGCTCGTCCTCGCGCTGCCCGGGCCGGCGCTCCCTCCGCGGCGGGCGGTTCCCGCGGCGCTCGGGCTCGGGTTCCTCACCGGCCCGCTGAACCAAGGTCTCTTCTTCGCCGGGCTGCAGCGCTCCACGGCGGCGCACGCCTCCCTCCTCTACGCGCTCACCCCCATCGGGGTGTACCTGTACTCGGTGCTCCGCGGCCGCGAGTCGCCCAGCACCCGCGCCGGCCTGGGTCTGCTCCTCGCCTTCGCGGGGGCGCTGGTGCTCCTGCTGGCCCATGGGCTGCGGGCGCTGTCCGGGGTCTTCGTGGGCGACCTCCTCATCCTCGGCGCGGTCACTGCCTGGGTGCTGTACACCGCCGAGGGGAAGGCGTTCATCGGCGAGCACGGGGCGCTCCGGGCCACCGCCTGGTCGATGATCGCCGGGGCGCTCTGGCTGCTCCCGGTTGCCCCCTGGGTCCTGCGCCCGGGGTTCATCGTCGCGGCGGGCGTGGGCGTGAAGGCCTCCATCCTCTACCTGGCCCTGCTCACCTCGGTGGTCAGCTACCTGCTCTGGTACTGGGCCCTGGGGAGGACCGACGCGTCGAAGGTGGCGGTCTTCAGCAACCTGCAGCCGGTGGCCACGGCGCTGGCGGCGTGGCTGGTGCTGGGTGAGCGCATCGGCTGGGAGGTGGCGATCGGCGGCGTCCTGGTGCTCGCCGGCGTCCGGCTCGCCAGCGCGCCGCGTGCCGCTGCTCCGGCGGAGCCCGGGACCGACTGAAGGCGAGCGACCGGGACTCACCCCCGGGGGGGGCGCCCGCAGGCCGCCCACCGACGAGCGCTGCTCGAGCCGGATCATCGCTGGCTTGGTCCCACCGCCAGCGACGGGCGCGCGTCGACCTTCGACCGCTCCGACGAACCGTTCGCCCGGGTCTCGCTGGCGGGCATCGGCTTCGATGCAGTCCACGCCGGGCCGCTGCAGCCGGCCTGCGCCATCGGCCGGCTGCCGTGTGGCGCGTCCTGGCCTTCGATGCGGGGGCTTCGAGCTGCTCCGTCGCTGACGCGGCGACCCTCCTACTTGAGCGCTGCTGGCTTCACCCCGGCCGCCTGCGCCTGAGCAATCAGCTTCTGCTTCACCGGCCGTAGTCGCTCGGCGCCGAGCTCGGTCCCGGTCAGGTGCTTCTCGGCGATGTATTGCTGGAGATGGGCGATGCGATCCCCGGTGAGCGGATGGTCCGAGAGGAACTGGGCGATGCTCGGCACGTCTCCCTCCATCGTCTTGAGCTTCTCGAAGAACTGGACGATGCCGTGCGGGTCGTACCGCGCCTGGGCCGCATAGCGCGCCCCGTACTCGTCGGCCTCGGTCTCGTCCTGCCGGCTGTACGAGAGCAGCGCGCCCTTCGCCGCCAGCGTCCCGGCGAGCTGTGCCAGCTGGTTCGGGTTCTGGCCCAGCGTGATGCCGAGCACCGTCTCCAGGCCCATCGCGTCCACCATCTGCCGTGCCGAGTGCCGGGCCACCACGTGCCCCGACTCGTGCCCCCACACTCCCGCCAGCTGGGCCTCGTTGTCCGCCGCCATCAGGAGCCCGCTGAACACGTAGAGGCTGCCGCCCGGCGTGGCGAAGGCGTTCACCTGCTTCGGATCGTCGATGACGTAGACCTTCCAGTTCACGCCCGGGCGATCCTTGCTGGCGGAGACGAAGATCTTCTCCGCCACCCCACGCACGTAGTTCACGATCTCGGGGTCTTGGATGAACTTCGTGCCCTGCTTGTCCAGCTCCTGTTTCACCTGCTCGCCGAGCTGGTTCTCCTGCTCATCGGAGACGAGCGCCTTGGCCATCCCCTCGGTGCTGTGAACGCCGCAGCCGCCGAGGGCGACCGCGCAGGCCAGGGTGAGGGCTCGGAACGACGGTCGGAACATGGAAGCCTCCTCTTCAGGAATGGATCATTCCTGCTCGCCCGCCGCGCAACCGCTGACCTCCTCGCCAACACTCCCTGGAGGACACCCCTTCCGTCCTGGTAGGAGAGGTCTCAACCTCACGGAAGACATGCCCCGCCCGTACTGGAAAGGAAGCATCAGCTTTGGACTGGTGAACGTCGCGGTGTCGCTCCACCCCGCGACCCGGCGGCTCGACCTTCAGTTCCACCTGTACCACGACGCCGACCGCGGCCGGATCCGCGAGAAGCGCGTCTGCGAGCGCGACGGTGAGGAGGTCCCCTGGCAGCACATCGTGAAGGGGTATCCGGTCTCGAAGACGCAGGTGGTGACGCTGACCCCGGAGGAGCTCCGCGCGGCGGAACCCGAGCGCGACCGGACCATCGGCATCGAGGAGTTCGTCAAGCTCGAGGAGATCGACCCGCTGCAGATCGACCAGTCGTACTTCCTCGCCCCCGAGGGCCGGTCCGGGAAAGCCTACGCGCTGCTGGTCGAGGCCCTGGCCAGGACCGGGGAGGTGGCGATCGCCCGCATCGTGCTCAGCACCAAGCAGCACCTGTGCATGGTCCGGAGCGTGGGAGGCCGGCTGGTCCTCACCACCCTGGTCTGGGCGGACGAGGTGCTCGCCGCGCCCGCGGTGCCGAAGGCGGAGGCAGGGGGCAAGGAGCTGCAGATGGCCGAGCAGCTGGTGCGCTCGATGAGCGGTCACTTCCGTCCGGACCGCTTCAAGGACGAGCACCGCCAGCGGGTGGAGGCGCTGATCAAGAAGAAGGCGAAGGGGCAGACCATCGAGGTGCCCCCGGCAGCGAAGCCCAGCCGCGTCGTGGACCTCGCCCGCGCCCTCGAGCAGAGTCTGGCCACCGCGAACAAGCGCCCGTCGCCGCCCGCCGCGCGCGCCCGGACGGCCCGTGCCCGCTTACGGGGGACGCCGAGGCGGGCGCGCGCCTGGCGCTGACGTCGGGCCGAGTGGCATCGCGCGGGGGCGACGGCCTCTCGCCAGCGTGTGAGGAGCTCACTTTCCGAGCAAGGCCAGTGCTGGGGAGTGACCGCCCGCTGCGGAGTCGGGTGTGCGGGGCAGACCTCGTCTCAGAGGATGAGCCGCATCGCCACGGCCGACGCCGGGCATGTTCCCCGGAGCTCCTCGGACGCGGCAAGCGACGCAGGCAAGGCGTCGCGTGGAATCGTCTCGAACCCGAACCGAGGGAAGTATCCGGCCGCGGTCGTGGTGAGCAGATACAGCGCCCGGAGACCGAGACCGCGCGCGGTCTCCAGCAACGCCGTCACGAGCTTCGCCCCGAGCCCGTGTTTGGCGAGGGTCTTCGCCACCGCGACCGACCGGAGGAGGCCGACGTCGCCGTACCGCTCGATGCCGGCGCACCCCACCACCAGCGAGCCCTCTGCGGCCACCAGGAATGTGCCGAGATGCGCGCGGGCCCCGGCGGCCGGCAGGTCCCGGTCGCTCAGGAGCCGCTCGATGGCCGGCCAGTCCCCCGGAGTCGCCTGGCGCACACCCTGCCGAGTGATGTGGGCCCTCACGCCGCCGAATCCTTCTTCGGGAAGCGATCGCGCCCGATGCTCCGGGTGAGCGTCTCCACCTTCAGCCGGTCCAGCTGCTCGAGCGGGAGCGAGGTGAAGATCTGGATCCGCCTGTAGAGCGTGAGCGCCACCCGATGAAAGTAGCGCTCCGTGGCCTGGGGCGTCCCGACGAAGGCCGCCGGATCCTCCACTCCCCAGTGCGCGATGATCGGCTGCCCCGGCCACACCGGGCAGCTCTCGCGCGCGTTGTCGCAGACGGTGATCACGAAGTCGAAGTTCACGTCCTTGAACTCGTCCCAGGACTTGCTCCGGGCATCGCTCGCGTCGACGTGGAAGCGTTCGCGCAGCACCCGGAGTGTCATCGGATTCACCACTCCCGAGGGGGACGCCCCGGCGCTGTACGACTCGAACCGCGCACCCCCGAGCCGCCGGAGGAAGTACTCGGCGAAGACGCTCCGGGCGGAGTTCCCGGTGCAGAGGAAGAGCACGCGGAACGGGCGATGGGCGGTCTTCATGGCGAGGTCTCCGGCGAGGAGTGGGGAGCGAGGAGATCCGGGGCGACTTCCGCCACCTGGCGCGGCGCGAGCCAGCGAAACAGCGCCGTGGCCAGCGAGGCACCGATGGCCTGCCCCAGCAGGAAGCCGGGCACGTCCACCGGACGGATCCCGGCGAAGGTGTTCGTGGCCGCCCGGGCCAGCGTCACCGCCGGGTTGGCGAACGCCGTCGAGGCGGTGAACCAGTAGGCGCCGGTCACGTAGGCGGCCACCGCGAACGCCACCACACCCGGCCGGGAGCGCGCGCTCCCCCAGATGACCGAGAGCAGGCCGAACGTGGCCACTCCCTCGGCGAGGACCTGCGCAACGCCGGCGCGAACGTGGGCCGACGCGGTGAAGACCGGCAGCTCGAACATCCCGTGGGCGACAGCGACCCCGAGGAACGCCCCCACCACCTGCGCGAGGACGTACACCGGGACCTCGCGCCACGGCAGGCCGCCCTGGCTCGCGTCGGCGAGCGTCACCGCCGGGTTGAAGTGCGCGCCCGAGACCGGACCGAAGGCGAGGATCAGCGCCACCAGCGCCCCGCCCGTCGCCACCGAGTTCGCGAGCAGCGCCAGAGCGACGTTCCCGCCGGACAGTCGCTCGGCCATGATCCCCGATCCGACCACCGCCACCAGCAGCATCGCCGCCCCGCAACCCTCGGCGACCGCACGGCGAGAGAGCGAACTCACCGCCGCCCCCGTCCGCCCGCGCGCGCCGACACCGGGCGAGCCGGAGGCGGGCACTGCACGGCCCCCACCGGCCCGCAGCTGGCGCCCGCGCAGCAGTTCTCGGTGAGGTAGCCCACCAGCGCGTTCATCCGGTCGTAGTCAGCGGCGTAGATGAGCTGCCGGCTCCGGCGTTCCTGGGTGACCAGCCCGGCGTGCATCAACTGATGGAGGTGGAACGACAGCGAGGACGCCGGGACCTGGAGCGCCTCGGCGATCGCACCCGCGGACAGGCCCTCCGGACCGCGGCGCACCAGCAGCCGGAACGCCTCCAGCCGGGTCTCCTGGGCGAGGGAGCCGAGTCCGGCGAGGGCCTCCGAGGTTGTCATTGCCATATTTCTAGAACAATCGAAATTTACTCACAAGCGAGCTTTGGAGGGCCGCAACGCGACTGTGCTCCTCGTTCCGTCCTGGCGCGTGCCAGGGTTCGCAGGCGATGGAACCGGTCGCCCCAGTCACCCTCCGGGGCGACCACGTCCGCCTCGAGCCGCTCGGTCCCCATCACCTCGACGGGCTGCAGGCCATCATTGAGGGTCCGCGGGACACGTTCAGCCTCACGCCGGTGCCCCGCGACCGGCCCGAGCTCGAGGCCTACCTGGCCGCCGCGCTCGAGGAACAGCGGCGCATGGCCGCGCTGCCATTCGCCACGCTGGACGCTCGCAGCGGGCGTGTCCTCGGGACCACCCGGTTCGGGAACATCGAGTTCTGGGTGATTCCCCCCGGCTCCGACGTCGGGCGGCCGCCGGGCGTCCCGCACGCGGTGGAGATCGGCTGGACCTGGATCGCCCCGGAGGCACAGCGCAGCGCCGTCAACACCGAGGCCAAGCGCTTGATGCTCGCTCATGCCTTCGAGCGATGGGAGGTGTACCGGGTCTCGCTCAGGACCGACGCCCGGAACGTCCGCTCACGCGCCGCCATCGAGCGCATCGGCGCGAAGCTCGACGGCACCCTCCGCGCACACTCGGCCGCCGCGGACGGTGGCCCGCGCGACGCGGCCTACTACTCGATGCTCGCCCGCGAGTGGCCGGACGCCCGGGCACGGCTGGACGCCCGGCTCGCCCGCGGCGCGCGCTAGGGCTACTTGAGGCGGCCCTCGGCCGCGTCCCAGTCGATGTTGGAGAAGTAGGCCTCGACGTACTTGGCGCGCTCGTACGGCTTGTAGTCCGGGACGAAGGCGTGCTCCCAGGCATCCATCACCACGATGGGCCGGAAGCCGGCGATGTTGTTGATCTCGTGCAGGCTGATCCAGTGGTTGGAGAGCCACCCGGTGGTGGGGTCCTGGAAGGTCACCGCCCAGCCGATGCCGGGCATCGTCGCCACTGCCTTGAGGTCCGCCAGGTACACGTCCCAGCTGGAGAAGCTCGCCTCGGCCGCCGTCTTCAGCTTGCCCCCGGGGTTGCCCGAGCCGCCGGGCTTCATCCCGGCGAAGTAGTACTCGTGCAGGACCATGCCGTTGTATTCGAAGCCCAGCCGCCGGGTCATCTCGGCGTAGGCCGGGTTGGCGCCCGCCGCCTGGCCCTCCTTGGCCAGCCCGAACAGGGTCTCGGTCAGCTTGTTGGTCCGGTTGACGTAGCCCTCGTAGAGCTTGAAATGAGACTCGAGCACGCCGTCGCTGATGCCCTTCAGCCCCTTGAGATGCGGGAACGACTTCGGGGTGTACTTCTTGGCCAGGTCTGCCATGGGGACTCCTCCTGTCGTCGGACGTGGGCTTAATGCCGAGTCGGGGCAGATGGCGAACTGAAAAATGCCGGAGCTTCCGGAGGTGGAGATTGCACGACGGACCCTGGAGCGGTGGCTCGGGGGGTCCGAGGTCACCGGCGCCGAGGCCGAGCGGACGCGCGTCTTCCGGGCTGGCGGCCGCGCCGCGTTCGGCCGCCTCCGGGGGCGGCTGGCCCGGGCCGACCGCCACGGCAAGGTGCTCCTGGTCTCGCTGGACTCGGGGCAGGGCTTCCTCTCCCACCTGGGGATGACCGGGAAGTGGGTCCGCCGGCCGGCGGGGGAGCCCGTCCCGTACAGCCGGGCTCGCCTGCTGCTGGCCGATGGCACCGTCGTCCACTACCGGGACCCCCGCCTGTTCGGCCGCATCGAGCCACACCCGGCGGTCGCGCTCGGGACCCTCCCGGTGGTCCGGGCGCTCGGGCCGGACCCGCTGCTCACCCCGCTCTCGGGCCGGCAGCTGCGGGAGGCCCTGGGCGAGAGCCGGGCCCCGATCAAGGTCGCCCTGATGGACCAGCGGCGGCTCGCCGGGCTGGGGAACATCCACGCCGCCGAGGCGCTCTGGAGGGCCCGGCTGCACCCGGCGCGACCCACCCGCTCGCTCGAGCTCTCCGACTGGAACCGCCTGGCCACCGCCATCCGCCGGGGCCTGGCCTTCGCCCTGTCGGCCGAGGACGGCGAGGAGATCGCCTACGTCGAGGAGCCCGGGACGGAAAACCCGTTCAAGGTCTACGCTCGCGAGGGAGAACCTTGCCCGCGCTGCGGCACGCCCATCCGCCTGCTGCGGCAGGCGGGCAGAAGAACCGACCTGTGTCCCCGGTGCCAGCCGGCGAGGAGAACCAAGGGATGAGCGTTCATGCGAAGGGCCTCGACCACGTGGCGATCGTGGTCCGCGACCTCGAGGAGAGCATCCGGCTGTGGCGCGACGCGCTCGGGCTCGAGCTGACCCACGTCGAGGAGGTCCCCGAGCAGCAAGTGAAGACCGCCATCTTCGGCCACGGCATGGGCCGGGTGGAGCTCATCTCCCCCACCACTCCCGACTCGGGCGTCGCCCGGTTCCTCGCCAGCCGCGGCGAGGGCCTTCACCACGTGTGCATCGAGGTGGAGGACATCGAGTCGGCGATGGACTCGCTGCGCAAGGCGGGCGCGCCGCTGATCGACCAGGAGCCCCGCCCCGGCGCCGGCGGCGCACGGGTGGCCTTCGTTCACCCCAGGGGGATGCGCGGAGTGCTCACCGAGCTGCGACAGGGCCCGCCGGAGCCGGCGCACCCCGTCAGCGGCCGGCGTCCTTCTTGAAGCAGAACAGGTCCTGCTGGTTGTTGGCAGGGTTCTGGCCGGCGAGGCAGAACGTCCCGCTCGGGCAGTCCTTGTCCAGCTCACAGCGACGAGTGCAGACGCAGTATGGCTGGCCCACCCGGCACTCGCAGGCATTCGGTGATTCGCAGTCGTTCTGCACCGCGTACACCGAGCACGCCTCGCCGAACTGGGACAGGCTGCTGCCGCAGGCGCCGATCACCGCGAGCAGCAGCGCGGCACCAAGCGACAACAGGGGAATCTGGACGCTCCGATTCATGTTGTCCCAGATGCTAGCGCAAGAGAGAGGGCCGGGGCGCGAAGCGGACGCACACCTCATTGACACGGATGCGCGTGGGTGTCTTCATGCCGCGCCCTTCGTCCTACCCCTCCGGAGAATCACAGTGAAGGTCACTGCCCTGGCGGCGCTGCTCGTCTCCGCCACCGCGCTCGCGCAGACGCCATCGCCCGGTGCCCCCCTCGCCGAACCGAAGTTCCGGAGCGACGCCGACATCCAGCGGGAGATCGACGCGCGAGTCGAGGCGGCGAAGAAGGAGCTGCGCGAGGAGATGCGCGCCCAGGCCGCCACGGTCGCCGCCACCTCGGCGGGCAGCACGTGGGAGGCGGAGACCACGACTCACCGCAAGCTCGACCTGCTCGAGCTGCACGGCTATTTCCGGGTGCGCCCGGAGCTGTTCCACAAGTTCGATCTCGACCAGCCGCCGGACCTGTCGGGGTACTGGCTCTTCCCCAGGCCCGATGGGCAGTTCACCACCTCGGGTCTCAACGGTGGGCACAGCATCGCCGGGACCAACATGCGCTTCCGGCTGGACCCCACCCTCAACATCTCCGAGGAGGTGCGGATCCGGGCCCAGGTGGACGCGCTGGACAACCTGGTGTGGGGCAGTACGCCGGAGTACGCCTACGTCCGCCAGGACCGGGTGGACATCGGCATCCTCGGCAGCAGCCAGATCCCCCCGATCGCCGGCGTGAACTCCACCCAGAGCAACCTGGCGGTGAAGCGCGTCTGGGGTGAGGTCGCCACGCCGATCGGCCTCCTGAAGTTCGGCCGGATGGGAGACCAGTACGGGCTGGGCATCGTGCACAACGACGGGAACTGCCTGGACTGCGATCACGGATCGACGGTGGACCGGTTCCAGTTCGTCGCCGAGCCGCTCCCGGGCTTCTTCCTGGTGCCCACCATCGACTTCGATCTCGAGGGGCTGGTCAGCGGCCACGTCAACACCCAGGGGCAGCCCTACGACGTCAGCAACTCGGACGACGCCCACACCTTCGGCATCATCATCGCGAGGAAGGACACCGATCAGAAGGCCCGGAACCGGCTCGACGCTGGCGGCACAATCTTCAACTACGGCCTGTTCTTCCAGTACCGGAGCCAGAACTACGAGTACAAGCAGAACGGGGACACCACCAGCTTCTCCGAGCAGAACCCGTACACCCTCCCCAACGCTTCGCTGAGCCGGATCTCCCGCAGCGCCTACCTCTTCATCCCCGACCTCTGGCTCAGGCTCGAGAAGAAGGCGTTCCGCCTCGAGCTGGAGGTCGCGGCGTACCTCGGGAAGGCCAACGGCTGCCTGCCCAACAACGACGGGACGAGCACCCGCTGCGACTACCCCTACCAGCTGACCATCGCCCAGTACGGCGGCGCGCTGCAGACCGAGTGGCGGCTCCTCGAGGGCGCGCTGAAGATCGGCCTCGAGCTCGGCGCGGCCAGCGGTGACTCCGCCCCGGGCTTCGGCAACAAGCCCAACCGCCCCAGCGGGCAGACCCGGCCGGGCTCCACCACCTCCGGGGCGCAGTGGGGCGACTACGAGGGCGCGCAATACGGACAGCGGCCCTGCAGCTACGGCGCGCCCTCCAACCAGCCGCTCTGCCAGGATCGCGACATCCGCAACTTCCGCTTCAACCAGGACTACCGGATCGACCTCATCCTCTGGCGAGAGATCATCGGCGGCATCACCGACGCGCTCTACCTCAAGCCGGGAGTCTCCTACGCCTTCAACGACTCGCTGAGCGTGTTCGGGGCCTTCGTCTACTCGAAGGCCCTGAAGCCCTCGAGCACCCCGTCGGGGTCGAGCACCCAGCTCGGCCTCGAGATCGACGCCGGGGTGCGTTACCAGACCGACGACGGCTTCTACGCCCAGCTCGCGTACGGTGTCCTGTTCCCGTTCGACGGTCTCCAGTTCAACTACGGGCTCACCACCGCGGTGTCTCCCTCGGTCGCCCAGGCGCTCCGTGCCCAGCTCGGGATCCGCTTCTAGGCTCGCCGCGCTCGGGGTGCTGGTCGTCCTCGTGGCTGCCTGCGGAGTCCGGCCCAACAACCTCCGCTCCCCCGCCCCGGCCGGCCCGGCGCAGGCGCCCACGCCCCCAGCTTCCACTTCGCCGGTACCGCCCCAGGGCGAGGCTCCCCCCGCTCCGAGGCGCCTGGACGCCGGGACCTAGCGGGCGGGGTGCCGATGGATCACTTCCGTCCAGTCCGGGGGGTCCTCCACGCGGAGAACGTCTCGCTCGAGCGCATCGCCGCGCGGGTCGGGACACCGACCTATGTCTACTCGGAGGCGACGCTGCGGCGGCACTTCCAGGTGGTGGACGAGGCCTTCGGTGGTGCGCCGCACCTGGTCTGCTACTCGGTCAAGGCCAACGGAAACCTCGCGCTGCTCGCGTCGCTCGTCCGGTGGGGCTCCGGGTTCGACGTGGTCTCCGGGGGTGAGCTGGCCCGGGTGCTCGAGGCAGGAGGCGACCCCGGCCGCACCGTCTTCGCCGGAGTGGGGAAGACCGAGGCCGAGATGGCGTTCGCGCTGCGGGCGGGCATCGGGATGTTCAACGTCGAGAGCGCCGAGGAGCTCGAGGCGCTGGACCGGGTGGGGCGTCGGCTCCGCCGGCGCGCGCCCTTCGCCATCCGGGTGAACCCCGGCGTCGACGCGGGCACGCACCGGCACATCTCCACCGGGCTCCCCACCTCGAAGTTCGGCGTCCCCTTCGCCGAGGCCCGCGCGCTGTACGCCCGGGCCCGCCGCATGCGCGGCGTCCGTGCCCGCGGGGTGGACTGTCACATCGGGAGCCAGCTCACCCGGCTCGGCCCGCTCGGGGCCGCGCTCCGCCAGGTCGCGGGGCTCTACCGGGTGCTCCGCGGCGAGGGGCATCCACTGGAGTGGCTCGACGTGGGGGGCGGCCTGGGCATTCGTTACCAGGACGAGGAGCCGCCCTCGCCGGACCGCTGGGCGGCCACGGTGCGTGAGGCCACCGGAGACACCGGGGCCACGGTGCTCGTCGAGCCGGGCCGGGTGCTGGTGGGCAACGCCGGAGTGCTGCTCACCTCGGTGCTGTACCGCAAGCGCGCCGGCGGGCGAACGCTGGTGGTGGTGGACGCCGGCATGAACGACCTGCTCCGCCCCGCGCTCTACGGCGCCGAGCACGCCATCGTCCCGGTGCGGACCCGGCGGGGAAGGACGCAGGTGCTCGACGTGGTGGGCCCGGTCTGCGAATCGACCGACGTGCTCGGCCGCGACCGGCGGCTGGTGCTCCCCGAGCCGGGGGCGCTGCTCGCCATCCGGGGCGCCGGCGCCTACGGGATGAGCATGGCCAGCACGTACAACGGGCGGCCCCGGCCGGCCGAGGTGCTGGTCTCCGGAGCCAGGGCGCGGGTGGTGCGCCAGCGGGAGCGGGTGGAGGACCTCTGGCGCGGCGAGGCAAACGGACGGTAGGGTGGCCGGCGCCATGAAGCTCCACGGTTCGATGACCGCGCTGGCCACGCCCTTCCGCGTCGGGGCGCTGGACGAGGACGCGTACCGGGCCCTCGTACGGCAGCAGCTCGCCGGCGGCACCGCGGGCCTGGTGCCCTGCGGAACCACGGGCGAGGCGGTGACCATGACCTCCGTCGAGCGCGTCCGGGCGGTGCGGGTCGTGGTCGAGGAAGCGAAGGGACGGGTCCCGGTGGTGGCTGGGGCGGGAAGCAACAGCACGGCCGAGACCATCGAGGCGATGGGGCGGGTGCGCGAGGTGGGCGCCGACGCCGCGCTGATCGTCACCCCCTACTACAACAAGCCGAACCAGGCAGGCCTGCTCGAGCACTACCGCGCCTGCGTACGGGCGCACCCCGGCTTCCCCATCGTGGTCTACAACGTCCCGGGCCGGACGGGCGGCGACATCCTGCCCGAGACGATGCAGCGGCTGTGCGAGCTGGAGGAGATCCTCGCCATCAAGGAGGCCACCGCGAGCATGGTGCGCGCGGTGGACCTGCGCGAGAAGTGCGGGCCGCGGCTCACGATGCTCTCCGGCGATGACTTCACCGTCGTGCCCTTCATCGCCTGCGGCGGCGAGGGCGTCATCTCCGTCTCCTCGAACGTGGCCCCCCGGCTGATGGCGGACATGGTCGAGGCGGCGCGGCGGGGTGAGCGGGAGCGCGCTCTCGAGCTGCAGGTCCGCTTGAATCCGCTGCACCGCCTCCTGTTCACCGAGCCGAATCCCATCCCGGTGAAGTGGGCGCTGCACCTGATGGGGATGTTCGGGCCAGAGATCCGGCTCCCGCTGGTGCCCCTGGGCGAGCCGCACCGGATCGCGCTGGCGACGGAGCTGCGCCGGCTCGGGCTGCTGAGCTAGGCGCCCTCGCGGCAGCTCGGGCCCGGGTGACCCGGGGGAGACCACGTCTGTACCGGCGAGGCGGGCGCCGCGGCGCTATTCCCACGCACCATGGCGGATGGAAGGAAGACCTCCACGGGCGTCCTGTTCGCCCTCTGCTCCATATTCACCGTCCAGATCGGCGCGGCCGCGTCAACGCCGGTCTTCGCCAGCGTCGGCCCTGCGGGCACGGCCTGGCTCCGGCTGTGCTGGGCCGCCGTCTTCTTCGTCGCCGTGGCGCGCCCCAGCCTGCGCGCGCTGCACCGCCGCGACCTGGCCGCTGCCGTCCTGCTCGGGGTGGTGAGTGCCGGGATGACCATCACCTTCTTCGAGTCCATCGCTCGCATCCCACTCGCCACCGCGGTGGCCATCGAGTTCCTCGGCCCGCTCTCCGTCGCCGTCCTCCGCCGGAGCAACCGCTGGGGCCTGGTCTGGCCACCACTGGCGTTCGGTGGCGTGCTCCTGGTGACGCAGCCCTGGTCCGGGCTCACCGACCCGGTGGGCATCGGCTTCGCCCTCGGTGCCGGCGTCTGCTGGGGGGCGTACATCCTCCTCACCCAGCGCATCGGCCAGCGTTTCCACGGGGTCGCCGGCCTGGCGATCTCCATGCCCGCCGCAGCCCTGGCCGCCACGCCCCTCGGCCTCGCCCAGGCGTTCGGCCACCTGACGCCGGAGGTCCTCCTCGCCTGCCTTGGGCTCGCGCTGCTCCTCCCGGTCATCCCCTATACGCTCGAGCTGCTCGCGCTTCGCCGGCTCGACGCGGGGACGTTCGGCACGCTGATGAGCGTGGAGCCCGCGGCCGCGCTCCTGGTGGGTGCGGTGATGCTCCGGCAGTTCCCTGGTTGGGGCCAGGCCGCCGGCATCGGCCTGGTGACGGTCGCGGCGGTGGGCGCAGCGCGCACCGGCCAGCGCCACGCACCGGTGGAGTCCGGCGCAGCCCCGGTGACGGGTTGAGCCCCTCCGGCGCGCCTCCCCCGCCGCCCGTGCTACATCGGGCGCCCGTGACGGCCATCACCCTCCTGGTCGCCGGCGTTCCGGGCCGCATGGGCTCGGCCGTGGTCCGCGCCGCGGCCGAGGAGCCCGCGGTGAAGGTGGTTGGCGCGGTGGCCCGTCCCGGCACCCCGGCCCGCGGCCGTGACGTCGGAACGCTCTCCGGTGTCCGGGCCCTCCACCTGCCTCTCCGGGACGACTTCGCCGCAGCGCTGGCGGACGTCCGCCCGGACGTCGCCGTGGACTTCACCACGCCCGAGTCGGCCGCCGACTTCGTCGACGCCTGTGCCCGCCAGGGCGTTCCCTTCGTCACCGGCACCACCGGTTTCACCGTTGCCCAGCGGGAGCGGCTCGACCGCGCCGCGGCCCGCATCCCGCTGGTGGTCTCGCCCAACATGTCGGTGGGGGTCCACGTGATGCTCGAGGCCGCCGCGCTCCTCGGCCGCGTCCTCGGTGCCGGCTGGGATGCCGAGGTGCTCGAGCTGCACCACCGGCTGAAGAGGGACGCCCCGAGCGGCACCGCGCTGCGCATCGCCGAGGTGGTGGCCAAGGCCCGCGGGCAGGACGCCTCGGTGTTGCGGCTGGCGCGCGCCGGACAGGTCGGTGAGCGCCCCCCGGGAGAGATCGGCGTGCAGACGCTCCGCGGCGGCGACGTGGTCGGCGAGCACACCGTGTTCTTCCTCGCCCCGGGCGAGCGCATCGAGCTCAGCCACCGCGCCACCAGCCGCGACCAGTTCGCCAAGGGTGCGCTCCGTGCCGCGCTCTGGGTCCGCGGCCAGCCTCCCGGCCAGTACGGGATGCGGGACGTGCTGGGGCTGTGAGCGCCGCTCCGGCGAGCGACGGCGGACCGGTCTACCTGGGCCTGGGCGCCAACCTGGGCGACCCCGAGCGCACCCTCGCCGCGGCGGTCGAGGACCTCGCGCGGCTCGCGGATGTCAGCGTGCGCCGGTGCTCCTCGCTCTACGCCACGGCGCCGGTCGGCCCCGCCCAGCCCGAGTTCCGGAACGCCGTGGTGGCCCTCTCGACGGGGCGCAGCCCGGAGTCCCTTCTGTCTGCTCTCCTGGACACCGAGCGGGCGCACGGCCGCGTCCGCGCCGAGCGGTGGGGTCCGCGGCTCCTCGACCTCGACATCCTGCTCTGGGGCGAGCGGGTGGTGGACCGGCCCGGCCTTCGCATCCCCCATCCGGAGCTCCACCGCCGGCGGTTTGCGCTCGAGCCCCTGGCCGAGCTGGATCCAGGGGCCCGCCACCCCGTTCTCCAGAAAACGGTCGCCGAGCTGCTGGAGGCCGTGCGAGATCAGCCGGTGCAACGCCTCGATTCCGCCGTGTGGAGCCCTCGATGACGATGTTCGCCTGGCCAGTCCTGCTCGTGCTCGCGCAGGGGCAGCCGCTTCCCCCGGGGCACCCACCCCTGTCGGGTGGTCCGATCCCCGCGGGGCCGCTGCCCCCGGCGTCGGCGCCCGCCGCCGGCCAGACGGCCGATGACCAGGTGCTCCCGCCGGGCCACCCGGCCATTCCCCAGGGGGGCAACCCATCGAACGCACCCGGCGGCGGCACCGAGCTCCCAGCGGGTCACCCGAGCATCGCCCCCGGCGTCCCCGCGCCCTCATCCGACGAGCTCCTCAGGAAGATGGACGCCACGCCGGACCTCAAGACGCGGCCCAAGCCATACGAGGTCTCCGCGGCCATCGGAAAGCTGTACTACGCCCGCGGACGCTGGGCGGACGCCCGTGACTTCTTCACCCAGGCCGAGAAGACGGCCGAGCCGGTTCGCACCTTCTTCCTCGCGCAGAGGAAGCAGGTGAAGGGCGCGCTCCCCGACGCGGCCGCCTCCGGATGCCGGGTCTCGAGCGACATGGCGGTGGAGAAGGTCGTGGAGAAGGCTCGGAGCCTGGCCGCGCAGAAGCAGCCCGGACCGGCGGCGGCGTGCGCGCTCGAGGCCCTCGGTCCGGTGCTCGACTCCACGGCCCTCTTGGGCAACACGCTGGCGCTGATGGGCGACACTCCGGGCGCGCTCGCCGCCTACGAGCGGGTCCTCCAAGTCTCTCCCCGGAACGCCGCCGCGCTGTACGGGCACGGGGCGGTCACCTTCGACGTGAAGGGCGACGACCTCTCGGCGCTCAAGGCCGCACGCAAGGAGCTCCAGACCTCGGCGGACATCTCCCCCGACGCCCCCCAGGCCGCCTCCGCCCGCGCGCTCGCCGAGCGCATCGACAAGGTGGTTGCCGCCGGCGGCGCCACGAAGTTCGCCCGGCAACAGGAGAAGACCCGGGCCGAGGCCAGGCCGGTGGTCGCGGCCGCGCCGCCCATGGCGGGCCCGGTGGCCGGAGCCGCCGCCGGTCCGGCCACGCCGCCCCAGCTCAGCAAGGAGACGATGGAGGCGTTCCAGAAGACCGAGGTGACGTCCGAGATGCAGGCCAGCTTCGCCCGGCTCATCGAGGACGGCGAGGCGAAGCTCGCGGCCAACAAGTACCAGGACGCGCTCGACAACTTCCGCCAGGTGATGCCCTACGAGCCGAACAACGCGCGGCTGCGCGCGGGGATGGCCTGGGCCCTGGTGGGCCTGCAGCGCCAGCCGATGGCGGACACGGTCTGGCGGGTGGCGGTCACCTCGGATCCGGCCTCGGTGGACGCGCTCGGGGACCGGCTGTCGAAGGCGGGCAACAAGGACAGCGCCCGCGCCCTGTGGACGAAGCTGCAGGCCAGCGCCCCGGACTACGCGTCCAGGTCCGGCGTGCAGAAGAAGCTGGGCGGCCCGCCCTAGCGCGACGAGGCGCCGGACGCCTTCGCGACCGCCACCTCCTTCATCGTCGCCGGCCCGGCGAGCGTCGGGACGTCGAAGGTGACCTCGTCCCGGCCCAGGAACCTTGCCGGACCGTCGAGCAGCGCGAGCAGCCCGCGCCGCTTCATCCAGGCGACCGTGAGAGTGAGCAGCGCGGCGGCGGTGGCCATGGTGAGCCGAAGCCCGACGCGGTCTCCGAGCCAGGAGAGCGTGAGCAGCCCCAGCGCGTACCCCACGCCGAGCACCATGGTGTAAAGGCTGCTCACCCGTGCCTGGAGCAGCCGCGAGACGCGGCTCATGCAGGTGGCGTTCACCCCGGTGAGCGTCGAGAGGTAGGCGCCCCCGAGCACCCCCACCAGGACCACCGCCATCCAGAAGCGCGGGACCAGCCAGTAGGTCGCGGCGACCACCCCGAGGGTGAGCGTCATCCGGCTCACCAGCCGGCGGCGGCCCCAGCGGTCGGCGAGGCTGCCAGTGAGCACCGCGGCGCCGATGGCGCCCACGCCCTGCCCGGTCGCCAGGAGGGAGGTGCCCGCGGCGCCGTGGCCGAAGATGGTGATGGCGTAGACCGGGATGAGCGCGATGAACGGGGCGACCAGCACCGAGATGAGGCAGGTCAGGACCAGCGCGGTGCGGATCCCGGCGTCCTCCCGGGCCACCCGGAAGCCGGTCACGATCTCCGCCCAGAGGTCCCCGCGCCCGGCGTGCTCCGGCCTCGGCGGCAGCCGGACCAGCGTCAGCGAGACGAGGACCGCGAGGAAGCTCGCCGCGTTGCAGAAGAACGCCGTCGCCAGCCCTCCGGCGCCGATGGCCAGCGCCGCGAGTGACGGGCCGATGATGCGCCCCAGGTTGTACTGCGCCGAGCTGAGGCTCAGCGCCGAGAGCAGATCCTCGGCGGGGACGAGCTCGGCGACCAGCGAGGAGTAGACCGGCGAGACCAGCGCGTTCACGCAGCCCGCGAAGAAGGCCAGCACCGCAACCGCCGGCACCGAGAGCCGGCCGGTCAGGGCGAGCACCGCGAGGACCAGCGCGAGCAGCGTCTGCGCCGTGGTGAGGACCGAGAGGAGCCGCCGCCGGTCGATGCGGTCGGCCAGCGCGCCCGCCAGTGGGCCCAGCACCAGGGTGGGCAGGTACATCAACGCGGCCACGGTGCCCGTCCACCCGGCGCGCCCGGTGGACTGGGTGACGTACACCCCCACCGCGATGGTCTCCATCCAGGTGCCGACGTTGGAGATGAACGCGCCCAGCCAGAAGCGGACGAAGTTCTGATGACGGAAGGCGCGAAGCGAGGACAGCTTGTCCTGCCTCAGGCGCCCGGGGCGAGCGACGGCGAGATCCAAGGGTTCCAGGGGGAAGACTACCGCGTCCCCGGCCCCACCGCAGGCACAGTCGGGTCGCGTTCCCCGGGGCATGCAAGGCTTGCGGTGAGGGGAAGGTTCCTGCAATCAGGGAGGAGACCGGAGCCCACCCGTGCTCGCCTTCGTGGACACCCCGCGCCCATCGAATCCTCGCCGCCGTGCGCTCCGCGGCCCCCTCATCGCGCTGGCCGGCGCCATCGCCCTCTACGTGGCGCTGTGGGTCATCCCCTGGAGGCTTCACCCGTCCACCGGGCAGGGTGCGCTCCGCGTCTACCAGGTGGGACAGGGGGGTCGCCTCGAGCCCGTGGCCGAGGGTGGGCCGCTGGCCGTCGGCTCGAAGGTGGCGTTCGGCGTCAGCTCCGAGCGAGAAGCCTCGGTGGTCGTGCTCGCCCTCCACTCGCGTCGCGTGCTGCTGGCGAGCCCGTCGACGCCGGCCACCGGGGCGATCGAGCGGGTCCGTCCGGGTGGACCGACCGTGCTCGCCGATCGCCCGGTCGTCGATGGGCCTCCGGGGCTGGTGCGCTTCGTGGCGGTGTTCTGCAAGAGCGCGCCCCCGCCGGACACGGTGCTCAAGGCCGGACAGCGTGCGCTCGCGGTGGGTCAGGGGAACCCGGACGCGGTCCACACCCTGGACCTCGGCTGCGGAGAGTCCTTCGCCGGCCTGCGGGTGACTGCCCCGACGCCCTAACAGACTGCGGCCGCCCTGACCTAGATCAGCCGGGCGGCGAGCAGGTCCTGCACGTCGATCAGGCCGACCGGGTGGCCGTCGGCGTTCACCACCGGGAGCTGGTCCACGTGCGCCTCGCGCATCAGCGCCGCGGCGGTGAGCGCCAGGTCCTCGGGCGACACGCAGCGCGGCTGGTGCCCCATGACCGCCGAGACCGGGAGGTGGAAGTCGGTCTTGCCCTTCTCCACCATCCGCCGGAGGTCGCCGTCGGTGAAGATGCCCACCAGCCGGCCCGAGGCGTCGACCACGTTGGTGGCGCCCGGTCGGCCAGGGGTGTTGGTCATCACCACCACCGCCTCGTGGAGCGGGGCGTCGGCGCGGACCACCGGGTTTGCCCGGCCGGCGCGCATCACCTCGAGGACGCGCATGACGCTCCGCCCCAGCTTCCCGCCCGGGTGGAGCGCGGCGTACTCCTCGCTGCTGAACTGGCGCGTCTTGAGCAGGGTCATGGCCAGCGCGTCGGACACCGCGTGCAGCGCGGCCGAGCTGGCGGTGGGCACCAGGCCCAGCGGACAGGCCTCGGGGATGGCGCCCACGTCGAGCACCACGTCGGCGCCGCGGGCGAGCGGCGAGTCACCGTCGCCGGTGATGGCGATGACCAGCGCGCCGAGCCGGCGCAGAGACGGGAGCAGCCGCACCAGCTCCTCGGTCGACCCGCTGTTGGAGAGCGCGAGCACCACGTCGCCCCGGCTCACCCGGCCGAGGTCGCCGTGGAGCGCCTCGGACGGGTGGAGGTAGAGCGAGGGCACCCCGGTGGAGGCGAGGGTGGCGGACAGCTTCTGGGCGATGAAGCCCGGCTTGCCGAGGCCGGTGACCACGATGTGCCCCTCGCAGGCGCGCATCAGCTCGAGCGCCCGGATGAAGCTCGCACCCAGACGCTCCTTGGCCCCGAGGATGGCGGAGGCCTCGGCGTCGAGCACCCCCCGGGCATAGGCCAGCGCATCGGCGCGCAGTGCCAGCCTCCTCCGCGACGCCGAGGGGCGGGAGCGCACGCGGGGAGGGCGGGGACCGGGGCGTCGCATCGAGGGTGTCTGCGGACACGGCTCATACCGCGTGGGGCCGGTCGAGGCTAGAGTGCGCCGGCCCGTTGCCACCGCCCGGTGGCTCGTGCCGGCGAAGCCCGACGCCCGACGCCGTGCCGGAACGTTCACGGTGCGGCGAGCGGCGTCGACCGCTCGCGACTCTTCCTGCGCCATGAAGCCTCCATTGCTCCTCCTGCTCGTCCCGCTGCTGGTGGCCGCCGCACCGAGACCCAGCGCCTCCCGCGGCGGGTCGGTGTTTCAGGACCGCTGCTCGCTCTGCCACACGGTCGATCCGGGAGCCGCCGCCGGTCAGGGGCCGACCCTGCGCAGTGTGGTGGGCCGGAAGGCAGCGAGCACCGACTTCGGGTACTCGGCCGCGCTGACCCGGTGGGGCCGCGCCTGGACCCCGGAGCTGCTGCAGCGGTACCTGGCCAACCCGGCCGCGCTCGTCCCGGGCACGACCATGGCCCAGAGAGTGACCGACCCCGGGGAGCGCGCGGACGTGGTGGCGTTCCTGAGCTCGCTCCCGGCCGCGAGGACGCCGGTCAGCCCCGTCGTCACCGCAGCGCCGGCCTCGCCTCTGGACGCCGGGGTCCCCCAGCAGCCGCAGGCCACCGTGGCTGCGGCGCCAGACGGCGGCACGGGCAGTGTCCTCACCGGCCCTGCTGCGTTCGGAGACTGGCGGTCCGATGCGCCTGGCGTCCGGCGGCACATCCGGGTCGAGGACCTGCCCGTGCCCTTCGCCACCAGCTCTGCACGGAACAGCCCGCGCGTCGTCCCCCGGCCGGCCGACGCCCGCCCCCGAGCTCCCGAGGGGTGGCGGGTGGACCTCTTCGCCGACGGGCTCGAGGAGCCCCGGCAGATCCGGGTCGCTCCGGACGGCGCCATCTTCATCGCCGAGACGGCTCACGGGCGCATCCGTGTGCTCCGGGCGAAGGACGGGGCCACGCGCGCCGAGCAGCGCGAGACGTTCGCCGATGGCCTCGACGGTCCGTTCGGCATGGCCTTCCATCCGCCCGGCCCCTCGCCGCAGTGGCTGTACGTCGCCGAGATCAACCGGGTGGTTCGCTTCCCCTACGGGGACGGCGACAACCGGGCGCGCGGGCGCCCGGAGGTGGTGGTCGAGCAGCTCGCGCCGACCACTGGCGGCCACACCACCCGCGACCTCGTCTTCTCGCTCGACGGGAAGCGGATGTTCGTCTCCGTCGGAAGCCAGTCCAACGCCGCGGAGTGGATCGGCAAGAAGAGCCCGGACGAGGTGCGCGCCTGGGAGTCGACGCACCGGCTGGGCGCCGCGTGGGGATTCGAGGAGCGCCGGGCGAACGTGCTGGTCTTCGATCCCGATGGGAAGGAGGGACGCATCTTCGCCACCGGCCTCCGCAACTGCGTCGGCATGGCCGTGCACCCGGCGACCGGCGACCTCTGGTGCTCCACCAACGAGCGCGACGGGCTGGGCGACGACCTGGTGCCCGACCACGTCAGCCGCGTGCGCGAGGGCGCCTGGTACGGGTGGCCCTGGTACTGGCTGGGAAACCACGAGGACCCGCGGCTGAAGGGGATCCGGCCCGATCTCGCAGGCAAGGCGACTCTCCCGGACGTGCTGCTCCAGGCCCACTCGGCCTCGCTGGGGATGACCTTCCGCCAGGGCGACGGGTTCGCGGCCGAGCACGGTTCGTGGAACCGCGAGTGGCGCACCGGGTACAAGGTCATCCGCATCCCCGCCCGCGACGGGGTGCCCACCGGGGAGTACGAGGATTTCCTGACCGGCTTCGTGGTCGACGCGCGCAGCGTCTGGGGCCGTCCGGTGGGAGTGGCCGTCGCGCACGACGGGGCACTCCTGGTCACCGAGGACGCCGGCGGAACGGTGTGGCGCGTGGCTCCGACCTCTCGATCGGCGACTCGCTGAACCTGGACGCATCGGCTGTCTCCGGGGTGGGCGGCCGCGGCTGGCCGTGCTCTGCTGACCCCGTGCGCCGGCGCGTCTTCGTGGTGGCAGGCGAGTACGGGAGCAACCCGCGGTTCTTGACTGCCGGGCGCCGCTCGACCGAGTTCCTCTCCGAACCCGCTCCCGAGCCAGAGCCCGCCGAGCTCGCCCGGCTCTTCTTTCGCTACCCCAACCGCAGCGACGACGGGCGTGCCCGCCCCGCCGACTGGGAGCGCGACTTCGGGGTGACCGAGCCGGTGACCTTGACCGACCTCCTGGCCTCGGCCGGACATCGCGCCCTCTCCAGCCTGCACGCGCTGCTGGGCGACCGGAGCTACCGGGCCACCTGCGACCGGGTCACCGACCTGTTCGTCACCTGCATGCCCGGGCTCGACCCGAACGAGCGGATGAACGTGGGCCTCGTGCCCCAGACGCTCCAGGCGACGCTGCAGCTGTCGCGGCGCGCGCGCTGCCAGTTCCTCGCCGGGACCTCGGACAGCGGGGCCTGGGCCTTCGCCCAGGCAGTGCGCGCGGCCCGGTCCGCGGAGCGCGGGGCCACGGTGCTGGTCGTCGCCGGGCAGATCATCCCCTCCGGCTACGCCTCGCAGTATCAGATCCGCACCGTTCTCGGAGACCTCGACCAGGCGCGCGGGCTGGACATGCTGGTGGTGGGCGACCTGCTGATGGACTGCATGCGCCGGAACCTCGGCGTGTCGCGCCAGGCGGTCGAGGCCTCGCTCTCCACCATCTCGATGCGGAAGTTCCAGGCGGCGGGAGCCTACCCGGCGGCGATGCTCTCCGGACGGCTGCCGCGGCGGAGCACGCGCCGGACCCCGTATTTCGACGGCGACGACATCGCCGCCCCGTGCTGCGGCGCCGCCGCCACGCTGGTCACCTCCGACGAGGCGCTGGTCGCGCAGGTGCTCGCCACCCGCTCTCCGCGGCACGCGGGCTCGCCGGTGGTGGAGGTGCTCGGCGTCGGCGAGGGGAGCAGCAACCCGAGCTTTCTCGAGCGCCAGTCGCCGCTGCTCTTCGCCACCGCCATCCGCGAGGCCTTCGCGGCGACGGCGGACGACGCGGCGGTCCGGCCCGCCACCTTCCCCGGCGCGGGGTTCGCGGTGGTGCACGACGCGTTCCCGAGCATCGAGCTCGCGTTCCTCCTCGGGATGGGGCTCGACTGGCACCGGGCGGTGGAGCGGATGCGCGACGGGTGGAGTAACCCCTACGGGGGGCTCCTCACGTTCGGCCACGCGCTCGGGGCCTCGGGCCTCGTCCAGGTGAACAAGACCCAGCACATCTTCAGCGGGGACCGCCGCCACCTGCGCCCCATCCCCTCGGGGCCGGGACCGTTTCCCGGGACCCTTGCCTTCACCACCTCGGTTGGCGGGCCGCTCTCCCACATCGTGGTGTCGCTCTTTCGGGGCGGAAGCGGCCAGCTTCCGCAGTCCGGCCGGACCAGCCCCTCGGCGGAGTGGGCGGAGCGGCGTCGCAAGCTGCGCCGGGCGCTGCCGGTGCACCTCGCGCGGGTGGAGCGGACGCTGGCGGGGCGCGGGCGGCCGCTGCTGATCGAGGGCACCACCTACGTCAGCATCCGGAGCTGCCTGCGGGCGCTGAAGCCGGTGGACATCGCGGCGCTCACCTTCGACGGCATCGAGGCGCTGGTCCGACCCGAGCATCTCGACGAGGTGCGGCGGCGGCTCCGGTCGCTGGTGTCGCTGGTGGTGGCCGAGGCAGAGCGGCTCTCGTCCCTCTTCGACGTGTTCCGGGTGCTCACCGACGAGCTGGTGGCGATGGGCGAGGAGTGGCGCGAGGCCCGCTGGTTCTCCGCCGAGGCGGCCGCGATGCCGCCCGCGCGCCTCACCGAGCGCCTCAAGGAATGTCTCCGCGTCCCGCTGGCCGTCCTCTGCCTCCGCGAGGGCGGGCGAGTGCGGAGGGTGGTTCAGTTCCTCCCGAGGAACGGGCTCGGGTACGAGGCGCTCGAGGCGGTCGATCTGCTGGTGGACGCGGGCGGAGAACTCCTGCCGCTCGAGGGGCCGGACTGGGCACGGCTGCTGCCCTGGTGGAACGCGCACGCGCGGCGGGGACCCGAGCTGCCGGCGCCCATCGGCACCGGCCCGGACCGGCTGGAGGCGCTCCTCGGGCCAGGCGGCGAGTCGGTCGACGAGACACCGGGCGACCTGGTGCTCCTCCGCGAGTGGGCGCTTCCCGAGCCGCGGCCCTGGGCGACCGAGCTCACCGCCGCCGCCTCTTCGCGGCCGCTGCTGCGGGCGGTCGCCTACGTCGCCCAGGTCGTCCCGCCGGCGCCCGACCGCCTCGCCGCCGCGCAGGAGGCGCTCGCCGAGGCGGCGCGCGAGGCCCAGGGCTGGCTGGGCGGCTGGCAGATCGCCTTCGCCCAGGCGGGCAATCGTCTGTGGATGACCGGGGCGTCGGCGGGGGCCCAGGACGCGACGGACCTGCTCCGGTTCGCCCGGGAGGTGGCGCGGGCGACGGCGGTCTCGGGCGTGCAGGTCCGGGCGGCGCTGGCGACCGGGACCGGGATGCTGTTCGAGGACGTGCACGGGCGGCCCGCGGTGGCCTCGGAGCTGACGGTGCGCGCGGTCGAGGCGCTCGGGGTGCTGGACCGATCGATTCCCCCCGGCGCGCCGGGACCGGCGGCGGTCCTCGCCCTCACCACGGCGGAGGTGGACGGGCCGCTGGGTGAGGCGGAGACGTCCGGCTGGCACACCGCGGCGACCAGCGCCGGGATTCGGCTGTTCGTGCTCGAGTGAGCCCGTGCAGGGGGCCTAGAGCGCCGCCTCGCCGAGGAACTTCTCCTTCACCCGCTGATCGCCGAGGAGGTCCTTGGTCCTCCCCGACAGCGTCAGGTGCCCCGTCTCGAGCACGAAGCCCCGGTTCGCCAGGGCCAGCGCATGGTGGACGTTCTGCTCGACCAGGAGCACGGTCACCCCGCGGCCGTTGATCTCCTTGAGTGCCGCGAACACCTGCCGGACCAGCATCGGCGCCAGCCCGAGCGACGGCTCGTCGAGCATCAGCAGCTTCGGGCGCGCCATCAGCCCCCGGCCTATGGCGCACATCTGCTGCTCGCCGCCGCTCAGCGTCCCTGCGTTCTGGTGCGCCCGTTTCTCGAGGATGGGGAACATCTCCAGCACCGCGCGCAGCGTCTCCCTCCGGTGCGTGCGGGCCTCCTTGCCGTAGGCGCCCATCTCCAGATTTTCCCGCACGGTCATCTGCGGCCAGAGTTGCCGCGCCTCGGGCACCAGCACCAGCCCGCGCTCGACCAGGCGGTACGCCGGCAGCCCGCTCACCTCCTCGCCCTGGAAGCGGATCATCCCCCGGCGTGGCTTGATCAGCCCGGCGATGGTCCGCAGCGACGTGGTCTTCCCCGCGCCGTTCGCCCCGACCAGGGTGACGATCTCCCCGGACTCGACGTCGAACGACACGTCCCACACCGCCTGGACGTCCCGGTAGAAGACGTCCATCCCTTCCACCTCCAGTGCCCTCACGCCAGGCCCTCCATCTCGTCCCCGAGGTACGCAGCCACCACCGCCGGATCGCGCAGGACCTCCGCCGGCCGGCCCTCGGCGATCTTCTTGCCGAAGTTCAGCACCACCAGCCGGTCCGACAGGCCCGCCACCGCGTGGACGTGGTGCTCGATCATCAGGATGGTCAGACCGCCGTCCCGCAGGGCGCGGACCAGCGCCATCGCCTGCAGGATCTCCGCCGGGTTCAGCCCTCCCATCACCTCGTCCAGGCAGAGCACCTCGGGGCCGGTGGCCAGGGCCCGGGCGATCTCCAGGCGCTTCAGCTCGCCGATGCTCAGGACGCCCGCCTTGGCCTGCGCGCGGTGGCCGAGCTGAGTGCGGGTCAGCACCTCGTCCACCCGCTCGCGTGCCTTCGTGCCTCGCAGCCGGAGCCGGCCGTAGAGCACGCCCACCCGGACGTTGTCTGCCACCGTCATGTCGCGGAAGGGACGGACGATCTGGTGCGTGCGGACCAGCCCGCGAGAAACGATCTGATCGTTCCGCAGCCCCGAGAGCTCCTCGCCATCGAAGCGCACGCTTCCGGAGGTCGGGGTCACCGAGCCCACCAGGCAGGAGAAGAGCGTCGTCTTCCCCGCGCCGTTCGGCCCGATGACGCTGAAGATCTCGCCGCGCTGGACCTCGAACGAGACCGAGTCCAGCGCCAGCAGCCCGCCGAACCGCTTGCTCACCGAGCCGACCGCGAGGATCGGCCCTGCGTCAGCTGACACGGCGCGCCTCCGCCACCGCCGGGGTCCGTCGCCAGGGTCGCAGCCCCACCAGCCGCTCCCAGAGCCCGACCATGCCCTTGGGCTCGAACAGCATCACCACGATGAGGAGCCCACCGTAGATGAAAAGGTACGAGTCCCGCAGCGCCGGGCTCGCCAGCAGCTTGATCTGTAGATAGCTGAAGAGCATCGCCCCGAGCACCGGGCCGACCAGCGTCCCCATCCCGCCGACGATGGGCATCAGCACGATGGTCAGCGAGAGCCGGAAGTCGAACACGCTCCCCGGGCTGATGTACTGGAAGTTGGTCGCGAACAGTCCGCCGGCAATGGCCACCAGCGCGGCGGAGATGGCGTGCGCCTGGAGCTTGGTCCGCGTCGAGTTCACTCCCAGGGCCTCGGCCGCGTCGATGTCCTGGCGGATCGCCTCCAGCGATAGCCCGAAGGCGTGCTGCTGCAGCCCGGCCACCAGCGCGAGCGTCACCAGCGCCAGCCCCACCATGGCGTGGTAGTTGGTGCTGAAGTCGAAGGTGCCCGCGGGCATCCGCAGCCCGCTCGAGCCGCCGGTGAACTCGAGCCCCGAGGCGATGACCCGCACCGCCTCGCCCACCCCGATGGTGGCGATGGTGAAGTACGGCCCGCGCAGCCGGAAGGTCGGCAACCCAACCGCCACGCTGAAGGCGACCGCGATCGCCGCGCCCACCGGCAAGGTCAGCGCCGGGGACCAGCCCGCGTTCGCCAGAAGCACCGTGGTGTACGCCCCGATGCCCACGAACGCCGAGTACCCGAGCGAGACCTGCCCGGCGAATCCCCCGAGCAGGTTCCACGCCGAGGCGAGCACCACGTAGAACGCCATGTTCCAGAGGTCGTTCAGCGTCCCTCGCGGGGCGAACAGCGGCGCGAGCACGAGTCCTGCGGCGAAGAGCAGCCCGAGTGGCAGCACCGGGTGGCGGCGGAAGAGGCCCATCAGCGTGCCAATGCCCGCCGGTCGAGCATCCGCCACAGGCCGGGGAGCCCACCGGGGGCGGCAACCAGCACCACCACCAGGAGGGTGAAGCTGATCGCGTCCTGGTACGAGACCGGGATCGAGGTGTACGCCGAGGCGAAGTTCTCGATGAACGCCAGCACCAGGGCGCCCACCGCGACTCCGGTGAAGCTCTCCATCCCACCGAGCACGATGATGCAGAACGCTTTCAGGAGGAAGCTGCGCCCGAAGTCCGGGGTGAAGGCATAGAGCGTGCTCAGCATGCTCCCGGCCATCGCCGCGAACGCGGTGCCGATCCCGAACGCCACCGCCGCGATCTGCCCGGCGTTGACCCCGGAGAGCATCGCCGCGTCGCGGTTCTGGGTCACCGCGCGGATGGCCTTCCCCAGGTAGGTGCGGCGCAGGACGAGGTTGAGCCCCACCAGCGAGAGGATGCTCACCCCGAAGACCAGGATCTGCGGCACCCCGAAGCGTCCGCCGAGCACCTCGAGCGACTGCATGGTGTACGGGGTGAGGATCGACTGGGTGTCCCCGCCCCAGATGGCGTACGCCAGGTTCTGCAGCACCAGCCACACGCCGAAGAGCAGCAAGAGCGACTGCATCGAGGGGCCGGCCGAGGAGCGGGCGAGCCAGCGGATGAGGGTGGCGTACAGCGCCACGCCGATCAGGAAGAACGCCGGGGCGACGATGACCAGCGACAGGAACGGGTCGAGCCCGAACCGGTCGTTGAGCGCGTACGTCGCGTAGGCGGCCAGCATCATCAGCCCGGCGTGCGCCAGGTTGATGATCCGCATCACCCCGTAGATGACCGCCAGCCCGTACGACATGGTGGCGTAGAGGCCGGCGGCGAGCAGGGAATTCAGCGCGACGACGACGAGCTTCTGCACACCGGCTCCTGGCCGCCCGGGCTCACTTGGTGGGGATGGGCGCGATCGTCGGCCCGGTCGCGTCCTCCTTGGGCCAGACCAGATCCACCTTCCCGCCCGGCTTGTTCTGCGTCACCACGAACGGCAGGTCGCACTGTCCGGTCCTGGTGAAGGAGAGCACCTGGCCGGGGGCGATGCTCTTCTCCATCCTCAGGCCCGCCAGCGCGGCGCGGATCTTCTCCGGATCGAGCGAGCCCGCCTTGGAGATGGCGACCAGGAGCGCCCGCGTCGTCTCGTAGGCCATCGCGTGGTACCACTGCGGCTCCACGCCGGTGGCGGCCTTGTACCGGGCGTTGAACTCCTTGACCTGGGGGTAGGGCAGGAGATCCGACCACCAGCCGCTCGCGAACACGAAGTCGGTCGCCGGCCCGAGCGCCTTGCGCGCCGCCGCGTCCGAGCCCCGCGCGCCGTGCGTCAGCATCAGGTGGTGCAGCCCCATCTGGGTGTACGTCCGGTGCATGGCGATGAAGTCCTCGAGGTGCGAGTCGGCGAGGAACAGGTCCGCCTTGGCCTCCGCGACCCGCTGGAGCAGGGGGCGGTAGTCGGTGGTGTTGAGCTCGAACTTCTCCTGGACCACCACCTTGTATCCGGGGTGGCTCTTCACGAAGTCGGTCACGCCCTTCACGTAGTCGTTTCCGTGCTCGGTGTTCTCGGTGACCAGGGCGATGGTGAGCGGCGTCTTGAGCTTGCCCTGCTTCACCAGGTCGTCGAGGAACTTCATCTGGGTGTCGGCCAGGTGCTCCACCGGGGAAAGGGTGCCGAACACCCACTTGCTCCGGCCGTAGATGGCCGTCGCGCCCGCGCCGCCCGACAGGTACGGGACGCCGTAGCGGTCCGGCACCACCGACTGTGCCTGGACGAGGTGCGAACCGTAGCCGCCGATGATCGCGTGGGACTTGTTCTGGGTGATGAGCTGCTCGACCAGCTGCGCGCTCTTCGACGCGTCGGAGGTGTCGTCGAGCAGCGAGAGGTTCACCTTCATCTTCTTGCCGCCGACCTGCACTCCGCCCGCGTCGTTGGCCTCCTTGACCGCGAGCTCGGTGGCCTGCTTGTAGGCGCCGCCGATCTTCGACTCCTTGCCGGTGACCGGGAGCACCGCGCCGATCCGGACCTCGTCCTGCGCGCGGGCAGGCAGTCCGAAGACGACCACCGCGAGGGCGCCTAGGCATGCGAGTCGCGACATTTCAACCCCTCCATGAAGCCGTTGCCGTCCAGCTGCGACCACGTAGCACGTCCGCCGAGCGCGACCTCACGGGGAAAGCGCGACGCGGCGCAGCACGTTTCCTGGCCGGGCCGAGCGCCTGCCTCGCCAGCGCACGGCCGTCCACTCCGCCCGCACCGAGTCCATCCAGTAACCGCCCCGACCTCGGCGACGTCCCGGCGAAGGACTCCGCCGAGCCGCTGAACCGCACCCGCCGGGGACTCGCGGTCCCGAGTTCCGGAGGGAACGCCGCCACCGAAACGGGTTGCACCCTCCGGGGTTGACGCGTAAATCAATCCAGGAGTCTGTCGCGCTGCGTCAAGCGTGACGTGGGCCCATCTCAGGGGAGTTGGACGTGAAGATCCTGGTGACCGCGAAGCGGGTGGAAGATCCCGAGTCGAAGATCAAGGTGAAGACCGACGGCTCCGGCATCGTGCAGGAGGGGCTGAAGTACAAGATCAACCCCTTCGACGAGATCGCCGTCGAGGAGGGTCTCCGCCTCGCCGCCAAGCACGGTGGCGAGGTGGTGGTGGTCAGCATCGGGCCCAAGGAGGTCCAGGAGCAGCTGCGCCACGCTTTGGCGATGGGCGCCACCAAGGCGGTGTGGGTGAACCACGCCGGGGCGCTGGACCCGATGTCCGCCGCCGCGCTGCTCAAGGGCGTCATCGAGCGCGAGAAGCCGGACCTGGCCATCCTCGGCAAGCAGAGCATCGACGACGACCAGAGCCAGACCGGCCAGTACCTCGCCGAGTGGCTCGGCTGGAGCCAGGGCACCTTCGCCTCCAAGGTCGAGTCGCTGGAGAGCGACGCGGAGAAGGCCAAGACGCCCGCCATCCAGATCGCCGCCGACGGAAAGAGCGCCCAGGTCGTCCGCGAGGTCGACAACGGCCTGGCCACGGTGAGCGTCAAGCTCCCGGCGGTGGTCACCACCGACCTCCGTCTCAACCTCCCGCGCTACGCCTCGCTCCCGGGCATCATGAAGGCCAAGAGCAAGCCCATCGAGGAGCTCACGCCCGCGGCGCTCGGCGTCGACGCGACGCCGCAGGTCGAGGTGGTGAAGATGTCCGCTCCTCCGCCGCGCAAGGCCGGCATCAAGGTCGGCGACGTGCAGGAGCTGTTCACCAAGCTGAAGAACGAAGCCAAGGTCATCTGAGGGAAACCAAGAGCCATGTCCACCGTCCTCATCGTTGCCGAGGCCCAGCCCGACGGGCAGCTGCGCAAGGCCACCCTCAACGCCGTCGCCGCGGGGAAGGATCTCGCGCAAAAGGTCGGCGCGCCCTTGCACCTCGCGGTGCTCGCCCAGGACCCGGCGAAGCTCGCCGAGACGCTCAAGCCGTATGGCGCGGCGGTCATCCACACCGTCGCCTCGCCGGCCTTCGCCCACTACGTCGCCGAGTCGTTCGCCCCTGCCGTCGCGGCGCTGGCGGCCTCCATCGGCGCCGACTTCGTGGGCGCCGCCGCCACCGCGCAGGGGCGTGACCTGCTTCCGCGCGTCGCCGCGAAGCTGAAGGCCGCCATGGCCTCCGAGGTCACTGCCTTCGGCGGCTCGGGCACGGACATCACCTTCACCCGTCCGATGTGGGCAGGCAGCGTCATCGCCGAGGTGAAGCTCATGACGCCGGTGAAGGCCTTCACCGTCCGGGCCACCGAGTTCTCCGCCGCCGAGCCGGGTGGCGCCCCCGCCGAGGTGAAGGCGTTCCAGCCTCCGGCCGAGGTGGCGAGCTCTCCCACCCAGTTCGTCTCCTTCAACGAGGTGAAGAGCGCCCGCCCCGAGCTGACCGAGGCCAGCATCGTCGTGTCCGGCGGCCGCGGCACCAAGGGTGACTTCAAGGAGATCGAGGCGCTCGCCGACGAGCTCGGCGCCGCCGTGGGCGCCTCCCGGGCGGTGTGCGACGCCGGCTGGGTACCCAACGACTACCAGGTCGGCCAGACCGGGAAGGTGGTCGCCCCGAAGCTGTACATCGCCGCGGGCATCTCCGGCGCCATCCAGCACCTGGCGGGGATGAAGGGCAGCAAGACCATCGTGGCGATCAACAAGGACCCCGAGGCTCCCATCTTCCAGGTGGCCGACTACGGAATCGTGGCGGACCTGTTCAAGGTCCTGCCCGAGCTCCGCGCGGCCATCCACGCGGCGAAGTGACGACCGCGCACGCACTCCCGGAGGGGGACCTGGTCCTCCGCGCCCTCGGCATCCACCGGCTCTCCATGCCGGTGCCCTTCCCCGACGCGGGCGGGCCGGTGAACGCTTACGCCATCGAGGACGGCCGGGGCGGGGTGGCGTTCTTCGACACCGGCATCGGCACGCCCGAGGGCGTGGAGGCGTTGCACGCCGGCGCCCGGGCCGCGGGGCTCGACCTCCGCCGCTGCACCCAGGTCGTGGTCAGCCATGGCCACGTGGACCACTCCGGGAATGCCCAGCTCCTCTCCGAGCTGAGCGGCGCGCCGGTGCGGGTGCACCCCGGGGACATGGAGAAGGTGGTGGGTGAGGACGTCTGGGAGACCCGGGCCCCCGCCTATACCGCCTTCCTTCGCCGGCAGGGCGTGCCCGAGGAGCAGCTCCCGCGGCTGGTATCGATCGGGCGGCACACCGGCAAGTTCAGCCGCCGCGTGGACCCGGCCCGGGCCCGTCCGCTCAGCGAGGGCGAGCACTTCCCCATCGGCAAGGTCCGGCTCGAGGTGCTCCACCTCCCCGGCCACACCCCGGGACTGGTGTGCCTCTGGGAGCCAGAGCAGCGGCTGCTCTTCGCCGACGACCACCTGCTCGCCCGGACCTCACCGAATCCGTTCCTCGAGCTGGTCGACGACCACACCACCCGGCGCGCCCTGATGCAGTACCTCCACAGCATCACCCGGGTCCGCGCGCTCGACGTGGAGTGGGTGCTCCCCGGGCACGGCGCGCCGTTCCAGGGGCACCGCGCGGCGATCGACTCGCTGGTTCGCTTCTACGAGCGGCGGCAGGAGAAGCTCCTCGCGGCGCTCGAGGCCGGCCCGCGCACGCCGGTGGAGCTGTCCGAGGTGCTGTTCGGGCCGCAGCAGGGCGCGCGGCTGTACCTCACGCTCTCCGAGGTGGTGGGGAACCTCGAGGTGCTCGAGGACGCGGCCCGGGTTCGCCGCCTCGGCGACGGGCCAGTGGACCGCTGGGCGCTGGCGGCCTGAGTCTCAGGCCGCCCCGTGGCAGGCGCGGGTCATCTCGTCGGGGCTCGCGAAGCGCGGAAGGGTCCCCTTCTCCGCACCCGCCGGCAGCCGCCTGGCGCCCGAGCGCCGCTCGATGTCCCCCAGCAGCCGCCAGTACGCCTCCTTCGGCGGGACTCCCGGGTAGAGCCGGTCGAGTCCGAGATCGCCGAGGCTGGCCCGGAGCACGGTGGCAGCGGTCTCACCCTGGGCCTGGCCCACGACCAGGTCGGTGAGCACGGTGTTGCGGCCATCCGCCGCCGGCACGATGCCCAGCGCGAGGCCCAGGATGCGCCGGAACGGGAGCGGAGTGGTCCTGCCGGCGCTGGTGATGCGCAGGCCGGACGCGTCGAGGCCATCGATCCGGACCAGGACGATGCGGGGTGGCGGGGGCGGTGGCGCGGCGACCGGCGCATCGTCGTGCAGCGACGGACAGAGCTCGAGCTCCAGGTGGGTGTCCTCGGGTGACAACTCGATGGACTTTGGCTCCTCGGGCGCGAACTTCCTGAGGAGCGCCGTCACCCGCTTCTGTAGCTCGGGCTCGCTCGCGGTCCGCTCGGCCGCGGCAGAGAGCTCCGGGAGCTTCGGCGCCGGATCGAGCTCCAGCGAGCGCACGCGCGCCTTGAGCCCGACCAGCCCATCCGCCCGCGCTGCCGCTCCGTAATAGGGGCGGGCGCCCGCCCCATCCCCGTCGGCGTCCAGCCGCTGCGCGATTCGCCAGGCGGGGGTCGGACGGAGCGCGCTCGCCCCTGCGGCGGGTCCCAGCTCCTCGAGCGTCACCCGCAGCAGCTCGGTGGTGCCGGCGAGCGCCTGCGCGAGGACCTCCTCCACCATCCCCGACACCTCCGGATCGCCGAGCAGGAAACCCGCCCGCGCCAGCCCAGCCTTGGCGTCGAGCTGGTCGGGCCGCTCGGCCAGCACGCGCGAGAACGCGTCCCGCGCCGCGGCCGCATCGTCCCTGGCGAGCGCCTCCTTGCCGACGAAGTAGTCGGGGTGCTGCGACCAGTCCCCGGGGCGCTCGCGCGCGGGCGGGGTCATCGTCTTCAGGAAGTTCCGCAGCACGGGCGTTCGGGGCGGGGCCGGAGGCCGGGACGGCACCGCGACAGCGACGTTCTACGTTGAACACCGACCGGACGGAACTCGGTTCGTGCGGACATCGGGGAGGGTGGAGGCCGACCCCGGGAGGGCTCAAGCCTGGGCGTCTCGGTCGGGCGAGCGCTCACACCGTCTGCGCACCGCGGGCAGCAGCACGCGGCGGATGAGGAGGATGCCCGGGCTGAAGATCCGCCAGTAGCGACGGAAGCGGCGACGAGAGACCTCGTCGGTGCCCTGGGCGCGGGTCTCGGTGCGAAGCACGGTGACGCCGGGGTGGACCGGATCCGGGTCGGCCTCGAGCGTCCAGGCGATCTTCACCAGCCCCGGCTCGGAGAAGGCGGCGAAGCGCTCCGGCGCCACGGGCGTGAAGCGGGCGTCGCCTTCCCAGGGCCGGGTCACCGCGCCGAAGACCCGCTGTCGTCCCGCCTCGACGGCCAGGGTGCTCCAGCCGATGGCGGACATCTGGTCGACGAGGCCGCGCGGCTGGCGGGGTGGCAGAGGCCTGGCACCGAGCAGCCAGCCGCGGATGCGGAACAGCGCGCGCACCAGGCCCAGCGACTCGAGGTCGAACGACTCGGCCACCTCGAGGACGCGCGCCGGCGTCGCCCGGATGCGGATGGCGTGCACCGTCCGCACGTCGGACGCGGGCATGAACTGGTCGATGAGCCGTCTGGCCACGGGCGCTGCTCAGCGCTGCTGGCGGAGCTCCACCCGGCGGATCTTCCCGCTCACCGTCTTGGGCAGCTCGAGGACGAAGGAGATCTCGCGCGGGTACTTGTACGGTGCGGTGGTGCGCTTCACGTGGTTCTGGAGCTCGGTGGCCAGCGTCTCCGAGGCGACCATGTTCGCCTTGAGGACGACGAAGGCCTTGATGCGCTGGCCGAGCTTCTCGTCCGGCACGCCCACCACCGCGGACTCCGCCACCGCGGGATGCTCGAGGAGCGCGGATTCGACCTCGAACGGACCGACCCGGTACCCGGACGTCTTGATGACGTCGTCCGCGCGTCCGACGAACCAGAGGTAACCGTCCTCGTCGCGCACCGCGCGGTCCCCGGTGACGTAGAAGTCCCCCCGCAGCGCAGCGGCGTTGCTGGCCTCGTCCCCGAGATACCCGGAGAACATCCCCACCGGGCGCTGCGGCTTGACCCGGACCGCGAGGTCCCCCTCCTGACCGACCGGCACCTCTCGCCCCTGGTGGTCGATGACCCGGACGTCGAAGCCGGGTGACGGCTTGCCCATGGAGCCGGCCTTGAACGGCAGGCACTGGAACATGCCGACGATGGCCACCGTCTCCGTCTGCCCGTACCCCTCGCGGATGGTGAGACCGGTGGCGCGCTTCCAGGCTTCTATGACCTCGGGGTTCAGCGGCTCGCCCGCGCTCACCACGTGGCGGAGCGCAGGGAACGACCACTTCCCGAGCTCCTCGAGAACGATGGCGCGCCAGGCGGTGGGCGGCGCGCAGAAGGTGCTCACCTTCTCCCGGGACAGGAGATCCAGGATGGCTCTGGCCTCGAAGCGGCCCCGGAAGTCGTAGACCACGGAGCACGCGCCCTGGCTCCAGGGGCCGAACACCTTGCCCCAGGCGCACTTGGCCCAGCCGGTGTCGGAGAGGGAGAAGTGGACGTCGTCCGGCCCCAGGTCGAGCCAGTACTTGCCGGTGACCGCGTGCCCGATGCCGTAGCTGGAATGGGTCTGGGGCACCATCTTCGGCATGCCGGTGGTGCCGCTGGTGAAGTAGACGAGCATCCGGTCGTCGGCCGCGGTGTCCGGGAACTCGGCCGCGCGCGCACCGTCCACCGTCTGTGTCCGGAAGCGGACCCACGGCAGTGGCGCCTCGTCGGTGCAGACCCAGGCGACGACGTCGGAGTGGGCGCCGACCTCGAACTTGGGCAGGTGCTCGACGGTGGTGACGACCGCGCGGGCCCGGCCGAGATCCAGGCGGTACTTCACGTCCTTGCCGGTCAGCATGGTGGTCCCGGGCATCAGGACCAGGTTGGCCCGCATGCAGCCCAGCGCGAGGATCCACCACTCGGCGAGCCGGGGCAGCATGGTGAACACCCCGTCGCCTGGCCGCAGACCGAGGTCGCGGAGGAAGAGCGCGGCATGGACCGAGCGCTCGGCCAGCTCGCGCCAGCTGTAGACCTTGCGGTTCCCGCGGTCGTCGCAGTGGAGCATCGCCGGAGCATCGGGCCGCTCGCTGGCCCAGCGGTCCACCACGTCGATGGCGAAGTTGAAGCGCTCCGGTCGGTCCCAGCGGAAGGCGCGGGACTCTGCCTCGTAGTCGCTCATGTTCCGCGGCGAACGCTCATCCATGGCCACCACCTCCGGTCGAGCCGACGCTTTACCAGCTTGATCCAGGGAAGGGGACCGGCGAGAAGCAGCCCTCCGCCCCCGTGACTGCCACCACCACAGGTCACCGCCTGAGCCGCGCGGACATGGTCTTCCTGGTCCTGCTGGTCTTCGTGCCGGCGACCATCGGGGCGGCCTGGCTGAACGCTGGGAGCTGGGTGTTCGTGCTGGCGGCGCTGGCGTTGATTCCGCTGGCCCGGTGGATCGGCACGGCGACCGTGGCGGTGGCGTCTTACGTCGGTCCCGGGCTGGGCGGGCTCCTGAACGCGACGTTCGGGAACGCCGCCGAGCTCATCGTGGGCATCGCCGCACTCAGGGCCGGGCACACTGCGGTGGTCAAGGCGTCGATCACCGGGAGCATCCTGGGGAACCTCCTCTTCGTCTTCGGGGCGATGCTCCTGGCCGCGGGCCTCCGGGAGCCGCGACCGACGTTCAACGCCACCGCCGCGCTCTCCAGCTCGGCGCTGATGTACCTGGCGGTAGTGGGCCTGCTGGTGCCGGACCTGTTCCACGCGACCCTCGGCGCGCCGGTGACCCATCTCATGCGCCCGATGTCGCTCCTGGTCTCGGTCATCCTGGCGGTGCAGTACGGCCTCAGCCTGCTGTTCTCCCTCCGGACGCACGCCCAGCTGTTCGGGGGCCTGGACCCGGTCGAGGCAGAGCTCGAGGCCGAGGGGACGGGCACGCCACAGCCCTGGCCGCTGTGGCTCGGCATCACCGTGCTGCTGGTCGCGACCGCCGCCACGGTGGTGGTGTCGGAGCTGCTGGTGGGCTCGCTGGACATCGTCATCCACGGCTGGGGGCTCACCCCGACCTTCGTCGGGGTCATCGTCATCGCGCTGGTGGGCAACGCCGCCGAGCACAGCACTGCGGTCCTCATGGCCCTGGAGAAGCGCCTCGAGGTGGGCCTGGTCATCTGCTTCGAGAGCAGCAAGCAGATCGCCCTGCTGGTCGCGCCGCTCCTGGTCTTCCTCTCCGGGCCGCTGGGGCATCCCATCACCCTCGAGTTCAGCTACCTCGAGGTGATGTCGCTCGCGGTCGCCGTCGGCGCGACCACGCTGGTCACCATGGACGGGGAAGCCAACTGGCTCGAGGGAGCGATGCTGCTCGGCGTGTACGCCATCCTGGCCGTCGCCTTCTTCTTCGTCCCGTGAAGGGCCGCGCCGACAAGGCAGCCCTCGCCGACGGGGTGCTGGTGGTGGTGACCGCCATCTGGGGCGCGAGCTTCGTGGTGGTGCAGGACGCGGTGCGGCTGGCCGACCCGTTCACCTTCCTGGTGCTCCGGTTCACCCTCGGCGCGGCGGTGCTGACCGTCGCTGACTGGCACGCGCTCGGGGACCGGCGATTGCTGACCGCCGCGGCGGGGCTCGGCGCCCTGCTCTTCGTCGGGTTCATCACCCAGACCGCGGGGCTCCAGTTCACGACGCCGTCGCGGAGCGGGTTTCTCACCGGCCTGTCGGTGCTGCTGGTGCCCTTCGTGGGGCTGGTCCTCTTCCGCAAGTGGCCGAGCCCGCCGGTGCTCCTGGGGGTGGGCCTCGCGGTCGCCGGCCTCTGGTTCCTGACCGGCGGGATGTCGGGGGCTCGGGGCGCGACGGCGAAGGGCGACCTGCTCACCATCGGCTGTGCGATCGCCTTCGCGTTCTACATCGTGCTGCTCGAGCCGGCGGCGCGGGTGCACCGCCCCACGCCGCTGGTCGCGGTCCAGCTGTGGGTGGTGGCGCTTCTGGCGTTGATCGCGCTGCCCTTCGTGCCGCGGCACCTCGTGGCCTCGCCCGCGCTGTGGTGGGCGGTGGTGTACACGGGCCTGCTGAGCACCGTCGTCTGCCTGCTCGCTCAGACCTGGGCGCAGGCGCGGACCTCGGCGGTGCGGGCGGCGCTCATCTTCGCCCTCGAGCCGGTGTTCGCCGCCCTCTGGTCGGTGGCGCTCGGGCGGGAGCGTCTCGGGAGCCGGGAGCTCGCCGGAGGGTCGCTCATCGTGCTGGGCATCGTGGCCGCCGAGCTGGGTGGAGCGCTCTGGGCGCGGCGGCGCGCGGTTGCGTCCTGAGCCTCAACGCCCGCGCGAGGGGGAGCCCGCGTCAGGGCCGACGCAACCGGCCAATTCGTCCATCCGGGAGGAACACGTGGGTGTACGCGCCGCCGTCCGGAAGGCGCCGTCCGTAGACGCCTCGGTCTCGGGTTCGAGACCACGTCCTTCGGCGGCGAGGAGGGATGAGGCCGGGG
>Ga0335070_10000442_pt1 | contig 45952 bp, 34 predicted proteins | sample Lox_Sample_13_FD_206722 | JGI IMG/M metagenome (GOLD analysis project Ga0335070, IMG submission 206722) | Soil microbial communities from Loxahatchee National Wildlife Refuge, Florida, United States - Lox_Sample_1.3 | ecosystem: Environmental > Terrestrial > Soil > Wetlands | place: USA... | reverse complement strand
AGCCGCCCATCAGCAGACTGAACAACGTCGTGAGAAACAACACCTAGCGGCTGGCCGAAGCTCGGCGACGCGGGCTAAACGCCGTTCGCACCGGTCCTGCTGGACTGGCTGGGACCGCTCGCCTTCCTTGCATCTGGCCCACTCTCAGCGACGCGGCTACACGCGCTTCGCCACGGCCCTGCTCAGGCGCGGAGGCGGCGTCGTGCGCCTTGCCATAGGCCCAACGACGGCGACGCGGGCTAAACGCCGTTCGCACCGGTCCTGCTGGACTGGCTGGGACCGCTCGCCTTCCTTGCATCTGGCCCACTCTCGGCGACGCGGCTGCACGCGCTTCGCCACGGCCCTGCTCAGGGGCGGAGGCGGCGTCGTGCGCCCTGCGATAGGCCCGACGGCGGCGACGCGGCTGCACGCGCTCGGCCACAGCGCCGTCTGCTCTGTCCTGAACTCTTCACTCTCAACTCTGAACCCTTGACGCGAGCGTTGAGCCTTCGAACTTGCGAACGGTCCCGTGCCGCTCTGCTCCCCGGCCCCTCCGCCGCTGTCGGGCCAGGCGAGCTCGTGCCTTTCGTCTACCGTCTCCCCTCTGCCCTCGTGCTTCTTCCCTCTTCCATTGCCGCTCGCGCTGCTGGTACAGTGGCGACGCGTCGTACGACGGTGCACAAACTCGCCGAGGAGGCGTCGATGGGCCTTTCGCTCCTGCGCACCAAGCCCCTGGCAACACTTCTTCACGACACGACTGGCGAGAAGCACCTCCGGCGCGCGCTCGGGCCGTGGGACCTGACCGCCCTCGGGATCGGGTGCATCATCGGCGTCGGGATCTTCGTCCTCCCCGGGGTGCAGGCGGCGAAGAACGCGGGCCCCGGCATCATCCTGTCGTTCGCGATCGCGGCCGCGGCGTGCGCCTGCTCCGCCCTGTGCTACGCGGAGCTCGCCGCGATGATCCCGGTCGCCGGCTCCGCGTACACCTACGGCTACGCGACGCTCGGCGAGCTGCCGGCGTGGATCATCGGGTGGGACCTCATCCTGGAGTACATGGTCGCGGCAGTCCTCGTCTCGACCGGGTGGTCGGCGTACCTCGTGAACCTGCTGCACCAGGCCGGGGTCGAGCTGCCGCACGCGATCTGCGCGTCGCCGTGGGACTCGCCGCCCGGGCGCTTCAACCTGCCCGCGGTGGCGATTGTGGTGCTGCTCTCCGCCCTCCTGATCCGCGGGATCAAAGAGAGCTCGCGCGTCAACTTCGTGATCGTGGTCGTGAAGCTCGCCGTGGTGGTGTTCTTCATCGTGCTCGCCGGCCGGCACGTCGACGCGAGGAACTGGACGCCGTTCATGCCGTTCGGATTCAAGGGCGTGATGACGGCCGCCGCGATCGTGTTCCTCGCGTACGTCGGGTTCGACGCCGTGTCGACCGCCGCCGAGGAGGCGAAGAACCCCCAACGCGACATGCCGATCGGGATCATGGGCTCGCTCGCCGTGGCCACCGTCCTGTACATGGCGGTCGCCGCGATCATGACGGGCGTCGTGCCGTACGCGCGGCTCGGCGTCGCCGACCCCGTCGCGCTCGTCCTCAACGAGCTCGGGATGCGGTGGTCGTCCGCCGTCATCAGCGTCGGCGCGATCGGCGGGATCACGAGCGTGCTCCTCGTCCTCCTCCTCGGCCAGCCGCGGATCCTGTTCTCGATGTCGCGCGACGGGCTGCTGCCGCCGTTCCTCTCGAGCGTCCATGCGCGGTACCGGACGCCGTACCTGACGACGATCGCGACGGGGACGATCGTCTCGGTCGCCGCGGCGCTCACCCCGATCGACGTGTCCTCCGCGCTCTGCTCGATCGGCACGCTGTTCGCGTTCCTGATCGTGTGCGCGGGCGTGATCGTCCTCCGCCGCACCCGCCCGGACCTCGAGCGGCCGTTCCGCGTGCCGCTGTTCCCGCTGCTTCCCGCCCTCGGCGTCGTGCTGTGCGCCTACCTGATGGTCAGCCTGCCCGGCACGGCGTGGGTCCGCTTCGTGGTGTGGCTCGTGATCGGGCTGATGATCTACTTCGGCTACGGGATCCGCCGCAGCAAGGTGGCTTCGAGAGAGCGCGCCGGGGTCCGGGCGCCGGGCTCCGAAGAGGCAGGGGCCGACATCAGCTCTTGACCTCGGCGAGGCTCCCGCGTTCGAGGGCGCTCGACGGCACATTGGGTGCCGTCTCGTCTCTTGGCTTTCGACTTTGGGCTTTCGACTGTCTTCAGTTCCTGACGCTGAGGACGACCATGCGCTCGAAGGCGCTCGAGAGCACGCGCTGCGTCCGGACGCCGGCGAACAGCCGGTCGAGCCGCTCGACGTCGCCGGGACGCACGACGCACAGCACCTTGTCGCGCTCGCCGAAGAACGCACGCAGCTGTTCGTCCTGCCACAGCACCTCGACGGGGTGCGGGCTCCAGAACGGGTTCGGGCGCCTGTCCATCACGGCGATCGGGCTGCCCGAGTGGAAGTAGACGCCCCGGGCGTAGAGCTTGCTGGCGACCACGGTCTGGCCGGCGAGCCCTTCCTCCTTGACGATCCTCGCGGTGTCCGCGTCGGTGAACCCCGCCGTCGCGCTCGGCGGGAGCGACAGTGTGGCCGCGATCACGACGCCCAGAAACCCGACCGCGTTCAGGATGATCGCGGGCGCGGGGCGGCGCAGGGCGAGGAGAGCGGCGCACGCGATCTGTACGACGCCGAACCCGGCGACCACGAGCAGCACGGGGCGGAGATCGGCGGCGAGCGCCCCCTTCACCGCGAACGGAACGGCGACCAGTCCCGCGCCGAACACAACGAACATGGATGCCGCTGCCAGCGTGCGCCTCCGCCTCTCCTCGGACGTGTCGAGCGCGAGCGCGAGGGCGACCGCGAGCGGCGGGAAGAGGGGAAGGATATAGCTGGCCAGCTTGGAGTGCGCGATCCCGAAGATCGCGTAGACGGCACAGAACCACGCCGCCAGAAACACCATCATGTGCCGGTGCCTCCTCCACCCCGCCCCCAGGTACGCGAGCAGCGGCGTCCACGGGAACATCCCTGCGACGATCACCGCCGGGTAGAAGTACTGGTTGTCGAAGTTCGTGTGCTCGGCCGCGAGAATCCGGTGCCAGTTGTCGTGGACGAGGAACTCCCAGGTGAACGTGCGGCCGTACGTCAGCGTCGCATAGGCGTACCACGGCGCACCGAGCGCGAGGAAGACGAGCCACCACGGGTGGGTGAGGAACGACCCGAGCTCCGCGCGGCGCCCGGTCGCCAGGAGGAACGCGAGAACCGCGACGAGCTCCAAGACGATCCCGACCGGACCCTTGGCGAGCACCGCGAGGGCGGCTGCGGCGCCGAAGAGGTGGAGGTACCACGATCGCCGCTCCGAGACCCAGACGTAGAACGCCCACATGCTCACGACGATCAGCGACGTGAACACCATGTCCGTGAGGAGCGCGATCGACTGGCCGAGGTACACCATCGCCGTTGCCTGGATCGCGGCGGCCAGCGCGGCCGTGCGCTCCGCCAGCACCCGCCGCCCGAAGCGGTAGGTGGCGAGCACGCCCAGGAGCCCGAACACGGCGGGGATCAGCCGGGCGGACCACGGCTTCACCCCGAGCACCTCGAACGAGGCCATCAGGCACCAGTACGTGAGCGGCGGCTTCTCGAACTGCGCGTGCCCGAACAGGAGCGGCGTCAGCGGGCTGTGGTGCTGGAGCATCTCGCGGGCGGTCTGCGCGTAGAACACCTCGTCCGGGTCGGAGAGCGGCAGCGCGTTGAGGCCCGCCAGGTAGGCCAGCGCGGCGAGCGCCACAAGGGCGAGGAACACCGTGGGCTTCCGGGGGAGCGATCGAGCGGGAGACGGCTCGGCCGCCGACGAGGGAATGCGCTCGACCATCTGCGGACCCTAGCAGAAACGGAGCAGGTCGCCAAGGATCGGAAACGGGGCGATGCAACAACCTGTCACTCCGGCGGGCTTTAGGAGAGGGGCGATGCCGTCGCGCCGGGCGCTGTCCGCGAGAATATCGAGAGATGCCCGGTCAGAGACGGCTGGCGCGTCACTCGACGCTCGCACCCACGACTCAGCCCGCGTGTGGCGGGTGGGCCAGCTTTCGGATCGGCCAACGTGGGCTGAGCTTCAGGCCGCGGTCGCCGGACCCGTGAACGCTCGACAGGCCTTGAGGACCAGCCGTCTCGCACGGATCAGAACGCGGAACACGTCCGGTGCGAGAGGTGAACACCTCGTCCAAACCAGGCCTCCGAACTGCCAGAACCATCTCGGGAGATCGCGGGCCCGGCGTTGCCGGCGCACTCCAACGACTCGTGCCAGGAGGTGGGAGCGACGGACGGGGGGGTCGCAGCGGGTCAGCGCGTCACCGCGGAACGAGTACTCGCCGGGCCGTATCCGCACCAGCCTGTGGAGCACGAAGCAATCGTCGGAGTGCCGCACGAGGAGGATCTGCCCGAGTCTGACCGTCATGCCGTCGACGGCTTCCAACTCCACGACATCACCGTCGAGGATGAACGGCGCCATGCTTCCGCCGCTGGCGCTCATCCTGACCCTGGAGCCGTGTTGGAACGCCTCGAGGATCACAGGCAGGATCGACCGGAGGTCGGTTGTCACAGGATCGATCTCACCAGAGGAATCACGTCGGGCTTCGGGCGGCATGCGAGGGCGTACACGGGGACCTTCGTGGCGAGCAACTCCACCGTCGCCAGAGCCTGCTCCAAGAGCCGTGCGTCCCAGAACGGCAGGAACGCCCGCACCGCCAGCTCCGTCACGGCCTCGCCCTTTGAAAGCCGGCGAATGGAGTTGTCGCGAGCCTGCCCTAGGACGAGGACCGCCTCCAGGGGTGCGCGGCGGTTAGCCGCGATGCCCGCGTCACCTCCCCAGGGCGTGCCGTGGATCGTGGGGGAGAGGCCGTCCAGCCGCACCGCCACCCGGTCGTCGGAGAGGACGGTTACGCCGGGGGTTCCGGCCCACAAGCGGGCCTGCGTGCTCTTGCCAGATCCCGAGTGGCCGACGAGCAGGATGCCCCTGCCGGCATCGTCCACACCGCAGGCGTGAAACACGAGCCCCCGCAAGAACAGGATCCGATTGCGCAGGATCAGCTCGCCGGCCCCGAGGCCGATCAGGCTCTGCCACTTCGGGCCGCTCCGCCGCTCGACGAGGCGGATCCTGTCCCATGTTGGATTGGCCTCAACGAGTGCCTGTCTCCGACCTCCTCCAGGCTGGCGCCGCCGGGCGAGGCGCGCGATGAACCGCTCGCCGCCCGCCGAGCGGTACATCGTCCACGTCTGGCCCGAGTCGAATGTCATCTCCCCCCGAACGGTACGCCCGGGGTCGCCCTCATGCCAGCGGATCGTCACATCCTCCGCGCCGCGAGAGGCCCGGGTGAGGAAGCCGTTCAGGCGGTCGCGGATCCCGAGTTCGGCGGCCGAAAAGGGCCCGTGCACGGCGAAACGGATGTCGGCGACGTGGAAATGGACCACCGTGGTCACGCGGGTCGGTCCCTAAACCGGCGATCGCGCTCGTATGCGATTTCACACAGGTAGAACGCGGGACGCTGTGGGTCCCCCGTTTCGAGGGACGCCCGGGCAGGGCACCACGCGCACGAGCGGTTGACGGCGCATGTCCGGCATGCCGAGGGCGGTGGCGGCGAACCCTGGACGAACGCGCGGACCTCGGCCCAGGCGTTCCGAAAGCCGTCTTCGAGCACCCTCGCTCCCGGCCGGGGAAGGTCGATGCACACGTTCATTTCGCCCGCCGGGCCAACGACGAACGAGCTCCTGCCGGCGTCGCAGACGAACGAGTTCCCCTGGGGTGCCTCCATCGGCCTTCCGAGGGCTTCGCGCCATGCCCGGAGCGTCGCTGGATCCGAGGCCTCGAGCTCCACGTGCTCGGCGGCCGAGAGGCGGAGCTGGCGAGCGGCCGAATCCCGGCCGTCGCGGCGCGGAGTCAACAGGGAACCGTATGCGAAGTGGAGGCCCCATTTCGCGGCCATCTCCTTCATCGCAGGCAGGTCGCGGATGTTCGTCCGGGTGAGGGTGGTCTTCAGGCCGGGCACGATGCCGGCGTGGAGCAATCGCTCGATACCGGTGATGCACCGGCGGAAGCTACCCGGAACGCCCGTGACCGCCTCGTAGACCGCCGCGCTGGCGCCGTAGAGGGTGATCTCCAAGCGGTTCGGCGCGGCGGAGGCGAGCCGGGACGCTGCCTCCTCGGTGATCAACGTGCCGTTCGTGAAGAGGGTGATGCTGAGGCCGAGCTCGGTCAGCGGCTCGTAAATCTCGAAGAAATCAGGCCGGACGAGCACCTCCCCTCCCGTGAGGAGGAGGAAGAGCATCCCGGCGTCGGTGGCCTCCCGGGCGACGGCGAGCCACTGGGCCGCCGAGAGTTCGGAGGACCGGGCGAGCCGGTTGCAGACCGGCTCGCGGACGTAGCACATAGAACAGGCGAGGTTGCAGCGGCCGGTCAGCTCGAAAGCTCCCGAGATAGGCTGGCCCACGGCCGCCGCCTGCTTCGCGAGGTCGCGAGTCAGCGTCTGCCATTCACCCGCGGACGTCGGCATCCCCGATGACTCCGATCTCGCCCAGCCTCGTCATAAACTCGCCCACGTCCCGCCTCGCCTGCTCCGCATCGACCTCGAACCTCTCCTCCAGAGCGGCTGCGATGTCGGCCGCGGTGCGGGTCCCGTCGAGCAGCTCCCACACGAACGCCCCCGTCGCGTTGAGGGTGACGAGGCCGTTCAGCTCGAGAACGCGGGCGCCGACGGGGACGACGAGAGTCGTGTCCCCCACCTTCCGGAGCACGAAGCCATGTTTCTTCATCACCGGTCGATCGGATCCGGTCTGATGCGCCCGCGTGGCCGGGTGTCCTGGCACGGTCCTCCCTTAGGAGAAGTGGGGGTTGCCCCTGCACGTACCGCCGCTGCCGGCGGTCTTTCCGCAGGCCGCCTGCAGCACCTCGGGTCGTAGCTCCACGAACTTGACCTCGGGCTTCTCGTATCGGGCGCGCGGCTCCTTCTTCGAGCCGACGTGGCCCTTGCGCTCGGTGTTCATGACCTGGTCTCCCCGTTGCGACCGAGCGCAGAAACGCAGTCGCTTCCCTCGAAGCCGTTCCGGATCCGGTCCCACGCCACGCGACTCCGACGGTGAGCCAGCGTCACAGCCCCGAGCTCGTCTCGTCATGGCCCGATCCCGAAGGTCGCCGGAGCGCCGCAGGGGTCCGGGGACCCGTCCACGTACGCCAGCACCTTCCACGTCCCGTACAGCGAGTTTCTCCCGATCTCGGTGCCCCCAACCGGGAACGGCACGTCCACCTTCCACAGCGTGTTCCCCTTGTAGGAGAACGCCTGGCCGGACCTGACGGGGACCGAGCGGGGGTATCCCTGGACGTTGCGCGTCCCGGAGCCCGTGCCGCCGATCGCCACCGGAACGGTGACGGACTGGTACAGAAACCCACGGGGCGTGAGGATCCGGAGCCCCAGGGAGTGTTCGCCCGCGAAGGCCTTCTCGAACGCCACGCTGAACGTGAGGTCCGACGTCTTGGTGGCGGAGAAGGTCGTGCCGAACTTCCCCTTCGGGGTCTCCTCCGGGGAGGCAACGAGGATGGCGACGCACGGTGAGGTCGCGTTCGAGGCGGCGAGGGCGGCGGCGGGGTTGGCGAGCGCCATTCCGAGAGCGACGAAGACGGGAGCGGATCGTCTCATCCGTCACCTCCTCACAGCTTGGACCTGTCCACGGCATAGATGATCCCGGCCTCCGTACCCACGACGACGAGGCCGTTCACGTTGTCGTACGAGGGCGAGCCCGCCGCGGCGCCGCCGGTGCCGAGCTGGACGCGCGTGTACTGCGGCGGGTTCTGCGTGGTGTCGTACTGGTAGAGGTCGCCGTCGCTCCCACCGAGGAGGAGCTTGCTCCCGACCAGAAGCGGCATCGAGGGCGTCGCGCCGCCGGGCATGGTCGATCCCCACGTCTGGGTCGCCGATCCGACGTTGTCGGTGAGGCACCAGAGCTTGGTGTTGGTGGTGCAGTACAAGGCGTCGTTGCCCCAGGCGGGCATCACGTACCCCTTGATCGCCCCGTCGCCAAGGGCGCTCGACCAGATCGGGTCGCCGGTGTCCTTGTCCAGGGCGTAGACGACGCCGCCGTTGGTGCCGACGTACAGGCGCTCCGCAGGCGCCCCCGTGGGCTGGAACAGTGTGGGCGCGGCGTCCACGTCGCCGACGGCGGGCAGTTTGAAACCGGTGCACGCGGTCGCGACCGAGTTCGTGAAGGAGATGCACCACACAGTCCTCGAGCTCCCGCCGCCGCGCGCCCGGCTCGTGAAGTAGAGCCGCTTGTTCGTGTAGTCCACCCACGGCGCGCTCGAGATGATCCCGATTCCGTTCGTGCCGCCGCCGTTGTCGAACGTCCAGAGGATGGCGCCGGTCGCCGGGTTGAGCGCGAACACCTTGTTGTCGGACGTGGCGTTACGGGTGCACGCGAAGACGAGGTCGTAGGCGCCGCCGTAGCCGGTGAAGATCCCGGCGGTCCCGTCTTGGATCACGTCCCCGAGGAGCGGGGGATTCAGCCACACCTGCGCCCCGGTGTCGCCGTTGACGCAGTAGACGTGGCCGTCCTGGGACGCGACGAAGATCTCGCGGGTCGCGCCTCCGAACGGGATGTCGATCATCCAGGGCCACCCCTGCGACGGGCCGTTCATCGCGAGCGGGTACCAGCCGCTCGGCCAGTCGCCGCCCGCGGAGGTCGGGTTCATTGCGTGCAGCATCCGGTCGTTCGAGACCGAGTTCACCTCGCCGATCCCGATCGCCCCGGGCCAGATCCCCGGCGGCGTGAGGCTCGACGCGCCGGTGCTGTACGCCCACTTGAGCGCACCGGTCGTGTCGAACGGGCGCGCCGAGACAGTATCGCCGCTCGAGTACACACCCGAGCCGTTGTTCACGAACGCGGAGTAGTAGTAGGTCGTCCCGTTCGTGAGGCCGGAGTGCACGCACGAGTCCTTTGCGCCGGCCCCCGGGCCCGGCTGGTTGCAAGCGAGCGCGCCATCGGCCGCGCTGGTCGGGAAGGTGCCGTCGGTGCGGTATCGGACCATTGTGGAACCGTACGTGCCGGTCGGGTTGACCCACTGCAGCTCCACGCTCCCGCTCCTTGCGGTCGCGGTGAACGCCTGGACAGGGCTCGACGCCGTGCCGCAGCTCTGCGGAACGTTGGCAGTGACGGTGACGTCGTCGAGGAACCAACCGTCACTGTTGCCGGTCGCGTTGGTGTACACGGTGAAGCCGATGTACACGGTCCTGCCCGCGCAACCGCCGGACCCGCCGGCGATCGCGTTGCAGGCCGCGTCGAGGTCCACGACCGAGTTCATGAACGAGCTGGCGGCGGGGTAGTTCGTGGAGGTCCCGGTCCACGCGGGCAGTCCGTTGGCTGTCCCGTTGTACGGCCCCGAGATGATCGCGGATGAGGGGACGACGTTGAAGGTGGCGCCGTCGAGCGACAGCCGCATGTACGCACCGTCGCCTGCTCCGAACTGCCTTTTGTGCCAGAACGAGAGGCGGGCAGTCGTCGAGCCGGTCACAATGGAAACCGCGGGCGGCCAGGCGATCGCGTGCCGGTTGCTGGCGGTGTTGTTGGTGCAGTTCGTACCACCGTAGCGGAAGATGTTCGCCCCGGTGTGCGCGGCGCAGGCCATGACCCCGCGCCAGTCGCTCGCATTGCCGGTGTAGTACGCTCGCGTCCAGTTGGCCAGGCTCCCTGCGGCCCAACCGTCGAAGTTCTCGCTGTAGAGCGTCGTCGCGGCGAGCGCCCCGAGCGGTGAGCCGGACCGCTGAACGGTGTTCGTTTCCTCGACACCGTTGCTCGTGTCGGTCGCCCGGACGACGTAGTAGTACGTTGTGCCCGAGGCGAGCCCGTTCGTGTCGGCGTAGGTCGTTCCAGTCAGTCCGAGGGCGATCCGATTGGACGCGCTCGGCGCGAACCCGGTCGTTGTCGAGCGGTACACCGCGTACGTCACCGAACTGCTGCCGGAACACTGCGGCGTCGCCGCGGTCCACGACAGATTCAGTGTGCAGGTGGTGGTGGTTGGAGTTGTCACCGACGCCAAGCCCGCGAACGCCGGCGGCAGCGTGCAAATGCCATTCGCGGTGGCGGATGCCTCGTTGGACTTTCCGGACTCGCAGACGTTTCCGCTGGTACCGTAGGAGCGGACGACGTAGTAGTAGGTGTTGCCGCCATTGACGGCGAGGTCGGAGTACGTCGTGGCAGGCGCCGCGACGGTGGCGACCTGCGTGTACGGACCGCCGGAGGCGTTCGACCGGAACACGTGGTACTCGATTGCGCCGCCGACGGCGCTCCATGCGAGGTCGATCCGGTTGTTGCCGATGGCGGTCGCCGTCAAGCCCGTCGGGATCCCCATCCCGCAGGAGATTCCGGAGATGACAAGCGCGTACGGCTGCATCGTGGTGCCGGAGACGCCGTTGCCCGGTACGCTCGTTCCGTTGACGGTGATGGACCACGCCCCGACTGCCGGTGTCGTCACGTAGACCTGTTCGACGTTGTTGAGGGTGTCGGTCGCCGTTGTGGTGGTCTGGTCCTTGCGGTTCGGAACGTAGTACAGCGTCGTCGCCCCGGGCGCCTTGACCTGGAGGTCGAGGTTGTTCACAAGTTCAGTGGCGGCCGAGGTCGCGCCGTACGGATCGGTCCACACCAGCGTGACGATCAGTGGGTTCAGGTTGTCGGTGACGGTGAAGGTGTAGGAGTTGGAGGCGCCGGTCGTGAGCCCGGGCGACACGTCGTGGACCTCGAGTGCACGGCTGGCGTTCGCGCCGTACCCGAGGTTCGGGAAGAGCGAGTGGTAGAGGTCCACCCGGCCGTACCCCTCGACGTCGTTGGGGAGGTCGTGGGGGCCGTCCCAGCCGGGTGGGATCTCCGTGGTCGTGCCGGTGCCGTACTGGCCGGGAGTCATGTCCCAGGCTCCGTTGATCAACGTGGCCTTCACGAGGGCGGCGGTCGGGTTGAAGGCGTCGGGCGCATTTGCCGCGCCGTGCGTCACCTGTGAGTTGTTCGGGTGCCAGCCCGTAGCATAGTACTCGCGCACGAGCACCGCCGAGCCCGCAGTGAGTGGGTTCGCCATGGAGGTGCCGCCCATGGACAGGTAGTAGGTCTTCTGTGCCGCCGGGATGTTGCAGGTGCCCCACTGCTCGAACGCCTGGTTGACGTCGGTGCGCGTCGAGATGATCGCGATCCCGGGTGCGACGAGATCCGGCTTGAACCTGCCGTCGGCGCAAGGGCCGCGGGAGGAGAACGCTCCCATCCCGTTCGCGTTGTCCGCCATCAGGTCGCTCGAGATCGGAGCGGTTGGGTAGCTGGCGGCATCGAACCAATTCCATGTCGGGTTTGAGTTGCATGTCCCGGACGGGTACTCATATTGGTAATCGGGTCGGTAGTCCTCGGAGGCCCCCGCGGTGATGCAGTTCTTTGCCGTGGCCGGCGTGCCGATGGAGTCCGTGTCGCACACGCCGTCCGAGGGCGTGGTGTCCACCGCGTCGTTGCCGGCCGAAAAGGTGATCACCATGTCCTTGTTCGTCCACACGAATTTGTCGACGTTCTGGCTGTCGACGTTGTAAGCGCCAGTGCTCGACGCACCCCAGGAGTTGGAATGTACGCGGACGCCATCGCTATAGGGGGTCTGGAAGAGCGTCGTCAGGTCCGCCGGGAGGCCGCCTAAGCTGCCGTTCGCGTACATCACCGACTGGATCTCGAACTGTGCTTTGGGTGCGATACCCGCGAAACAGGTGGCAGGAAATGTACTCGTGTTGGGAGTGGAGCCGGAGCGGAAGCCGTTGCCGACGATCGATCCGGCCGTGTGCGTTCCGTGGCCTCCCCCAGCTGTTTGGTTGTCGTTCCACGTGGCGCGGTTGTTGAGGATGTAGCCCCTGAGCACCCGCATCGGGTTGTTCGGATCCGATTGGTTGCCGAAGTCCTGGTGCAGCGTGGCGAGGTTTCCTGTCGAGAGTCCGGTGTCGGCCGTGGCGGCGATCTGGCCCTCGCCCCGGATCCCCTTATTCCACACGTTCTCGACGTCCATGATCGGTCCGGGGTTGGCGCCACGCCCGGTCGGGTAGGAGGTCGAGGTGCGGGCGATGTTGTTGTCGAGGTGGAAGTCCACGAACCGCTCGACCCATTCGCATCCGGGAAGGAGCGCGACCACGTACGCGTCGAGGGCGCGTCCCTGCAGGCGCACCGACCAAGAGTCGTCCATGCGGGTGATGTCGAGCACCGTGAGAGGCGTGGCCTGCAGGGCGGCGCCGAGGGTCTCAGCGTCCGGGTACTCGGTGGCGTCGAAGTTGGCTCGAAGCTTGAGCTGGTGCGCTGGGTCCCGCAGGATCACGTACTCGAGTGTGGGCTCCACCATGAACGCGGGCTGGAACTGACCGGCCCAGAAGACGTCGGCCCGTTGCTTGACCGCCGCGAGTTGCGCCTGGGTCAGCCGCACGAGGTAGGCGAGGTCCGGGATGTAGTCCAGGATCCCGATGCCGCTCGAGGCCAACCAAGCCCGAAGCGTCGACTGTTCCTTCGGGGAGTTGGCCTGCACGATGAAGAGGTCGGTGCCGCCGCCGGCGAACGCGGTGCGGATCAACTGCTGCACGAACGACGACAGGTCGGGGGGCGAGAAGACGCGCCGACCGGATGCGTCCGAGGCCACGAGGCCGTCGGTGACAAACCGGATCGCCGCCAGGTCGATGCGGTGTCCGCCGCCCCCGTTGCTAGCCGCGCGAGCGGCCGTGAACCGCTCCGCGAACGGCGGTGTCGACTTCCAGTCCTCCGGGATGACCACGACGGCGCGACCCTGACGGCTGTCGTTGCGCTCGGCGCGCGGCCCCGGCTGCACTGTCGGCTGCACGGCGGCGGCCGTGCCCCCGATCCCGGGGGACAGGGTCAGAGCGACAGCTACCGCGAACGACGTGAGCCAGGTCCGTGAGGTCATGGCACCCTCCTCGGCGTGACGCTCGGGCAAATCGACCCCAATTATCCAGACTAGCACGCCACCGTATGCCTGGCGCTTAGACCGGCGCCCGTGACGGCAAGGCAGCGGGGTGCTCGCGACGTGCACGAGCGGCGGGGTTCGAGAACCGCCGGGGGTGTCAGCCGATGGGCTCGACGGAGGCGGGTGCCAGGGGGACGTTCACCTTGGTGGCCGTCTCCGGCGAGAGGGCGGTGCGGTGCCCGATGTGGAACCGCCGGCCGCGCCAGGCGACCGTCGAGCTGGCGAACGGCACGGCCCACGCGGCGCCCACGAGGAGGTCCTTGAGGAGCGTGAGCGCGGGATAGAGCGCCAGGGGGCGTTTGACGCCGGCGGCGCGCTCGGCCGACGCGTTGACGGCGGCCTTCACCGCCAGCGCAACAGCCGCGATCGCCGCCGACGCTGGCGTCCTGAGCGCGACCGCCCCGCATGCCGCGAGGAACACCGGGTTGAGCAGGAGCTCCCCGGCGTATCCGGCCGGGCTCATGCGGCGGCGGATCCGCGCCCACCGCAGGTGGCGCGCGAGGAACGCTCGGAGCGACACGGTGCCGAGCACGTTGTCCACCGGGGAGGTCGCGACGTCGACGCGGAGCCCCAGGCGTGCGACCTCCTCGCCGCTCACCTGGTCCTCGGCGAGGAAACGCCCGAGGAACTGGAACCCGCCGATCTCGGCGACCGTCGAGCGCCGCACGACCATCGACTTTCCGACCACGCAGACCCCGCCTGCGAAGCGGTGCATCGCCGCGACGCCCCCCATCACGAACGTGTTGAGCTGGAGGCTCTCGCAGGCGCCGCCGACGCCGGCGGCACCGGTGCCGCGGAACGGCGACGAGACGAGGCCGACGCCCGGCCGTTCGAGGCGCGCGACCAAGTCCCGCAACGCACCGCGCGGCACGCGCGTGTTGCTGTCGGAGATCCACAGCACCTCGTGGCGTGCACGGCGGGCGATATTGGCGAGGTTGTTGACCTTCGGGTTGAGGCTCACCTCTCGGCGATCCGCGACCAGGCGGCACGGAACGTCGGGGTGTCGCGCCGCGATCGCGCTCGCCACCGCGAGCGCCGGGTCGCCACCGTCGTCGACTCCGAGCAGCAGCTCGTACTCCGGGTAGTCGAGGCGGAAGAAGCTCTCGAGGTTCTCGGCGAGGCCGGGGTCGGCTCCCCGCATTGGCTTGAGGATGCTCACGGGCGGCAGCGGCCCGGTGTGCTCGGCCGGCCGCTCGCGCAGCAGCCGCTTCTGCGCGAGCGCCATCACCGCGGCGAGCGCGAGACCGGGGCCGACGAGTGCGAGCAGGACGACCGTGCCCATCGGACGCAGCGTCGGGCCCGCTCGTGAAGGCCGTGCGAAGCGGGGGTGAAGCGGGTGTGCAGTGGTACGCTGACGCGCCACGGGGAGGCGATGCCGGAACACGGGATGAGAGCGCGGCGCAGCGTCGCGCTGGTCGCGGTCGACATGGGGTACGGCCACCTGCGTGCGGCGCACGCGCTCGCCGGGGCGCTCGACGCTCCGGTGCTCGAGCTCGACCGGCCGCCGCTCGCGTCCGGGCCCGAGCAACGGCGGTGGTCGCGCGCACGCGCGGCGTACGAGGCGCTCTCCCGCTCCTCCCAGCTCCCGGCCGTCGGACGGCCACTCCGCAGCCTCCTCGAGGCGATCACGTTCATCCCGCACCTGTACGCGGCGCGCGACCAGTCGCGTCCGACGGGCGGTGTCCGCGTGCTCGAGCGGCTCGCGCGGCGAGGGCTCGGCCGCGGTCTCCTGGAACACCTCCACCGGGAGGACGCCACGCTCGTCACGACGTTCTACGCGCCTGCTGTGATCGCCGACCTCCTCGGCTACCAGCGCACCGTGTGCGTCGTGACGGACACCGACGTCAACCGGGTATGGGTCGGCCGCTGGCCGGCCCACTCGACGGTGCACTACTGCGTGCCGTCGGAGCGCGCACTGCAGCGGCTGCTCGCCTTCGGCGTGCGGCGCGAGTTCGTCCACTTGACGGGATTCCCGCTCCCGCCGGAGCTCACGGGGGGCCCCGACCTGGCGGTGCTTCGCGCCAACCTGGGCCGCAGACTGGTCCGCCTCGACCGCCGCGGTGCCTTCCGCGACCAGCTCCGGGAAGAAGTCGCGCACCTGCTCGGCGCGCTCCCCGCGGCGGAGGAGGACGCCCCGCCGCTGCTGACGTTCGCGGTCGGCGGCGCAGGCGCCCAGCTCGCGATCGCGCGCTCGTTCCTCCCCTCGCTCCGGCGCCCGCTCGAGCGCGGCGAGCTGCGGCTCGCGCTGGTCGCGGGCGTCCGCCCGGAGGCCGCGGAGCGGTTCGAGCAGTGGGCGCTGGCGGCGGGCCTCTCCGCCGCGCCGGGCGGCGCCGTCGAGGTCGTGCGAGAGGACTCATTCGCGGCGTACCACACGCGTTTCAACGCGCTGCTGGCGCGCACCGACGTCCTCTGGACGAAACCCTCCGAGCTCTCGTTCTACGCTGCTCTGGGGATCCCGCTCGTGTTCTCGTGGCCGGTCGGCGTCCACGAGCGCGCCAACCGGCGCTGGGTGCTCCACCGGGGCGCCGGGTTCAAGCAGGAACGCCCGGCCGACGCGTGGGAGTGGCTGCGCGAGTGGCTCGACGACGGCACGCTCGCGGGCGCGGCGTGGGCCGGCTACCAGCGGCTCCCGAAGTTCGGGACGGCGCGGATCGCCGAGGTGGTGGACCGGGTTGGCGGCGGCTGAGGCGCGGGGCCGGCGCCGCCGCGCTCCCGCCCGACTAGGCGGCGTCGAGCAGCAGCGTCTCGTCGAGGTGCCCGAACGCGCTCAGGTTCGCGAGGGCGATTCGGGCCATCGCGACCTGGCCGCGGAAGTGGCGGCGCACCACCCACGGCGAGAGCGCGTACGCGAGCAGCCCGAGCCCCCGCATCCGGACGCGCTGGAGCGGCGACGCCATCCGGCGGAGGTTGAGGTCCACGACGTGGCGCCTCCCGGCGAGGTAGTTGTGGAGGAGGAAGTCCCTCCGCGTCGAGTGGTGCCCGACGATGCGGCTCGCGCGCGCCAGGATCCCGGCGAAGAACGAGGCGAGGTCCTCGCACGGCACGGCGGTGTACACCGACCCGATGTTGCCGGTATGAGTGTCGCTCCCTCCCTGCATCGCCTTCCCCTCGCGCGCCGCCAGCTCCTCCGCGAGCACGTTGAGCACCTGCATCCGCCCGCCGTTCCGCACCTCGATCACCGGCACCTCGGCGACGAGCCGCATGAACTCCTCCTCCTCGATGGTGGAGAGGTTCTCGCGGTAGAAGGGGTGGTTCCAGACGAAGAACAGCCCCTGCTCGCGGCAGTACGCGGCGACCGCGAACGCGTCGCCGCGCCGGCGCTGGAGCTCCTCGTGCTGGGCGCGGTCGTGGCCGTAGACGTTGATGTGGACCGTGAGCCTGGAGACCGGAAGCTCCGTCGACACCTCCTCGCCAACCACGAAGTCGTCCGCCTCCGGATGACGCGCCAGGAAGTCGAGGCACCCGTCGATGGTGTCGTGGTCGGTGATCGTGACGAAGTCCATCCCCCGGGCCTTCGCGCGGGCGTACAGCTCCTCGGGCGTCTCCTTCGGCGAGAACGTCACACCCTTGATCCCCGGCACGGGCTCGACCGAGAAGCACGAGTGCACGTGCATGTCCATGTTGCGGTACTTCATGGGTCCTCCCGGCGGCAGCGCACCTGGGTCCGCATACCACCGACTGAATCGTCGCCGCGACCGGTGAAACGGCCGTGCGCGACGGTTGAAGACCGGGTGAACGTCCGGAGTTCGCGGAGCTGACGCACAGCCAGCGGGTGTGGGTCGCGGGGCGCGGCCTCGTCGACCTACCTGGCCAGCCGGATCTCCGTCCTGCTCTCGTCGAGCGTGATGCGCTGCGGCAGGTAGCGCCCGGCGAACCACACGATGCGCTGCGCGTCGAGCGCTTTCTGGAGCCTCTTCACCTGCTCTCGTATGCCCCACCAGTCGCGGATCGCAACCGCCGGTCCCCACGCGGCAGTGAGCTGTTCGGGGGCGGCGCCGGTGAGCGACCAGACGACGAGCGGGACGTCGAGCGCGCCGAGGTACGCCCTGACCGCGGCGGCATCGTACGTGCTTGCGTCGGTAGCCACGGGCGCGGTTCCCCTAGGTGTCGGCCGCGTGGCGACCAGGAGGATTACGGCGCGCCGGTGGTTGGACGCTGCGACCTCGGAGCCTGCCACCGCCACAGCGTCCGCGATCGTCTGAACCTGGGTCTGGGACGCGGCGGTGAGCCAACTCAACCAGAACAGGAGCGGGTAGCTCTCGAGCAGGGCGAGCCGCGTCGGCTCGGACGAGCGGAAGTAGGTGTGCTTCCGGCCCTGCTCGAGCCGCTGGGAAGGAGCGGTCTCGACGAAGATGAAACGGCTGGTTTCGGGATCTAGCGGTGCGTGTACGAGACGGTCGAAGCGGGTTGTGCTCGCCCGGACGGGGGGGGCCCACTTGCTGCGGTGCACGTCGAGCTCGGCAGGGACCGAGCGATCCACGACAACGGCGACTTCGGCGTGGCCCTCGTCCACGGCGATAGGTGTCAGCGGTTGACCGCCGATCGAGAACAGCCCTCGCACGTCACGGAGGTCGAGCCTCTTCACGCCCGGTGGGAGGGTCACAGCGACGGCAGTTAGCTCGCTCTCGGCCCGCTCGACGACATCGCCGCCGAAGGCGAGGTCGGCACGTTCGCGGAGCTGAGGGGGAAAGAAGGCCTCGACGCTCACCAGATGCGGCCAGGTCAGCCCGACCTTCGGGAGCGGGATGCGGTGAACGTCCGCGACTGCCAGGGGCGTTCCGTCGAGCATTGCGATCACTGCCTGCGGCTGCACCATCTCGATGGTGTCCCACGCGAGGCGGAGAGCGATCGGTTGGCGCGTGGCGGGGTCGCGTTCAATGATGGCCGAGATCCGGGCGCGATCGTGGCCGACGTTGACCCATTGGGTTGCGCGGGAGACCTCGTGACCCACCGGGTCGCGGCCGATGGCGGTCAGCTCATGAGGCATCGGGTTCGGCCCGAAGTCGCAGTCCATCTGCCATGGAGCCGAGGTCAACACGGCGACTGTCGCGGAGTCGAGGCGAACCTCGACGGTAGCGACCGGCGGCGCCACCATCAGGCGTACCGTGCCAAGCCCTGTGACGATCCCGAGCAGCAGCGTTTCGAACGCGACCATCGCCTGGTCCTGCCGGGAACGGTAGCAAATCGCGGGCCATCGCGGTGGGCAGAGCAGAGCGCGGACCCGGGTGCCTGCCGATGAGGCCAGGCCCGCACGGCGAGTCCCCTGTCGTTTCCGTGATGGCGTCTCAGGTTCCGAATCGCATGCGTGCTCCGTGTGCCATTTTGCGGACGCCGAGTCCCGGAATGGGGACGGCCGCCGATGCAAAGTCTCAGGAACGATCGTGCGGTCCTGGTACGGTTGATGCACACTGGGAGGGCAGGAGAGCCGGCCATGAAGGCAGCCAGCGTGGGGTTCGGAGCAGCGGTGATTGCCGCGGTCGTCGGTGCGGGGCCTGCCGCAGCGCCGCAGGAGAAACCCCGTGCGCCGGAACCCGTTGCCGAGGCCGTGCGGGTCAACGTGGTCAACGTGGAGGTCGCGGTGACCGGGCGCGACGGCAGGGCGGTGTACGACGTGAGACCGGAGGAGTTCGAGCTTCGAGAGGATGGTGTGGTCGTTCCCCTGACCAACTTCCTCGCCCCGATCGCGCCCGGCGCGATGCCCGCCAGTGGCGAGGCGGTCCGTCCCACTCCGGCGAGCGGTGCTAGGGGACCGACCGAGGAGGCCGGGCGCACCCTCGTCGTCTTCGTGGACGACCTCAACCTGACGCCGCGCAGCCGCAAGCCGGTGCTCGACAACCTCCGCCGTTTCCTTGCCGAGCGGACGGCCGAGGGGTACCGGGTCGTGCTGCTGAGCTTCAACCGCACGATGCAGCAGCACACGCCGCTCACCGGCGATCCGAAGGTGCTGACTGACGCCCTCGACACGCTCGAGCACACCGCGTTCGCGGGCCTGATGATCAAGGCCCAGCGCGACGCGCTCCTCCGCGACATGGGACGGCCTCTGGCCCAGGAGAGCGGCCGGGCTGGAGACCTGGACCGTCAGATGCTCGGTACGCAGGCGGCGTTCTCCGCACGGGAGCAGGCGTCGCTCATGAACCTCCTGATGGACTCGCTGGCGAAGCTCGTCGACTCGCTCGCGGGCGTTCCCGGGCGGAAGGCCGTGCTCTACGTCAGCGAGGGGATACCGCTGGACCCCGGGTCAGACGTGCTGGGTGAGGCCGCGGCGTTGAGCGGGCAGGGGCAGCCGGACGAGGATGTGACGACATCAGCTGACCTGCGGCGTCGGCTGCGGGAAGTCGTCCATCGGGCCAACGCGAGTCGAATAACCTTCTACACGATCAACAGCGGCCCTTCATCCGGCCGCGAGGTCTCGGCCGAGGTCGCGATGAATCCCGGTACGGACGTCGACGCGGCCGACTTCTTCAGTCGCGACCCGTCGCTGGTCGCGCTCACGGTCGGAACCGGCGGGCTCAGGTTGCCCAACGCCGACGCCCTTCCCACGATGGTGACGGACATGGAGGCGCTGTACTCCCTTGGCTACTCCCCGAGCCACTACGGAGACGGCAGGTACCACCGTCTGGAGGTGAGGGTCGCGCGAGCCGGCGCCTCCGTCCGCTGCCGCGAGGGGTACCTCGACAAGACTCCCGAGAAGCGCGAGGAGGATGTCACGAGCGCTGCGTTGTTCGCCCGGGGGGACGACAACCCGCTCGGGGCCAGGGTGCAGCTCGGCACGGCGGAGAAGCAGGGACGCGGCAGGTTCCTGTTGCCTCTCACGCTGTTCGTGCCCGCCCGCAGCCTCGTGCTGCTGGAGAATGGGGCGGTGCAGGAGGGCCAGGTGTCGGTGGCGATCGCGGCGGCAAAGGCGGGTGGGCGGCGGTCGGAGGTTGCCCGCCAGACGTTCCCGATCCGGGTGCCAACGCAGCACGCAGCGGCATTCCTCCGGCACGACGTCTCGTTTGCGTTCTCGCTGCTGATCGAGCCGGGCGACGCGACGATCTCGGTGACGGCGCGCGACGACAGCGGCCACGTGGAGTCCGTCGTCGTCGTCGACATCGGCGCCGAGCCGCCGAAACGCTGAGGACGGGGCGCCGGGAAGGCGGGACCGCGGCAGCGGATATACTGGTGGCGTGAGTACGCCCGGAACGCTCTTTTCGCACCGCACCTTCTCCGAATTCGCCCTCCCCCCGCAAGTCCAGCAAGGTCTCGACGATGCGTCGTTCACGCAGTGCACGCTCGTCCAGGCGGAGGTGCTGCCGCTCACCCTCGCGGGGCGCGACGTCGCCGCGCAGGCGCAGACGGGGACCGGCAAGACCGCGGCGTACCTGGTCACGATCTTCACGCAGCTGCTCGCGAAACCGGCACCGGAGCCGCGCGTCCCGCGCGCGTTGATCGTCGCGCCGACGCGCGAGCTGGTGGTACAGGTCGCGGCCGACGCCGAGAAGCTGGGCGCCCACACCGGGCTCGTCACCGAGGCGGTGTTCGGCGGGATGGAGTACCGCGAGCAGCGCGACGAGCTGCGCCGGGGCGTGGACATCCTGGTCGGGACCCCCGGACGGCTGCTTGACTACCTCCGGCAGGGTGTGACCTCTCTCCGGCACGTCGAGGTGTTCGTGGTGGACGAGGCCGACCGCATGTTCGACATGGGGTTCGTGGACGACCTGCGGGAGATCACGCGTCGGCTGCCGCCGCCCGGGAGGCGGCAGACGATGTTCTACACGGCGACGCTCTCGCCGCGCGTGCTCGCCCTCGGGTACAACGAGATGCGCGACCCGGCGGAGATCGTGGTCAACCCGGAGGAGATCACGCCCGACCGCCTGCAGCAGGTGCTCTATCACGTCGGGGCGCGCGAGAAGTTCTCGCTCCTGCTCGGCCTGCTCGCCCGCGAGGGGTGCGAGCGCACCATGCTGTTCGTGAACACCCGCGAGGAGGCGCGCCGGCTCGTCGAGCGACTCGAGCGCCACGGCTACGACGCGCGCGGACTCACGGGCTCGGTGATCCAGCGCCGGCGGCTCAAGGTTCTGGCCGACTTCAAGGAGGGGAAGCTCCCGATCCTGGTCGCGACCGACGTCGCCTCGCGCGGCCTCCACATCGAGGGCGTCTCGCACGTGATCAACTACGACCTGCCGCAGGACCCCGAGGACTACGTCCACCGCGTCGGCCGCACCGCCCGCGCGGGCGCCGAGGGGAAGGCGATCTCGCTCGCCTGCGAGAACTTCGTCTACTCGCTCCCGGCGATCGAGAAGCTGCTCGGGGCGGCGATCCCGACCGGGTTCGCGGACGACTCCATGTTCCTGCGGGTGCAGCCGCGCTCGCGGCCGCACGTGGAGGCGCGACCGCGCGAGCGTGTCGCCGTCACGGAGCCGCGCGGCGGGAACGCGGCGACGGCGGCGGGGCCGGATGGAGCCCCGAGGGCGAAGCGCCGTCACCGGCGGCGCCGGCGCGGCGGTCAGGGCGCACCACCCGCAGGTGTGGAGTCGCCCGGCTCCTAGAACCGTCGCGGTCCGGCGAGGACCTGTGCCGGCAGCGTGAGGATCGCCCGGAGCAGCCCCAGCACGCCCTCGACGGCGATCCCGAGGAGCCGGAACGGGAGCAGGAACAGCCACACGACGGGGTACAGCAGCAGGGCGAGCAGCGCGAGCGGCCAGCACAGCAAGAGCACGATCAGCCACAGGAGGAACCCGATCATCGCGCCACCCCCTCCGGCGTCCTCTCGCCGATACGGGGCGCGAGGCGCGAGGTTGCAGACGTTGCGCCCTTGACACCTCTGCACGCGGGGTGTACCCAGGTGTGAGATTCCGAGAGCAGGAGGACGCCGGCCGGCTCGCCAGGAGGGAGGCGCGCGATGCCCGAGATCCGCTCCAACCCGATCACCGGGGACTGGGTCATCATAGCCACGGAGCGCGCGAGGCGCCCCGAGGAGTTCACGCAGAAGGCGGCCAAGCCCGCGCTGCCGCCGCTCGCGCCCGACTGCCCCTTCTGCCCGGGCAACGAGAGCAAGACGCCGGCGGAGCAGTTCAGGGTCGATGGCACGGACGGCGGGTGGCTGGTCCGCGCCGTGCCCAACCGGTTCGCCGCGCTGACGCCCGAGGGAACCGGCGAGCGTCACACGAACGGCTTCAGGACCCACCTCGACGGCGTGGGGCTTCACGAGGTGATCATCGAAGCCCCCGCGCACGACGCGACGATGGCGAGGCTCCCGATCCCGCACCTGGTGCAGGTGCTGCAGGTCTACCGCCACCGGCTGCGGGCATTCTACAAGGACCGGCGCATCGAGCACGTGATCCTGTTCAAGAACCACGGCGAGGCCGCCGGCACATCGCTCGTCCACCCCCACTCCCAGATCGTCGGGATGCCCGTGTTGCCGAGCCAGCTCCGCGCCCGGCTCGAAGAGGCGATGAGGCACTGGGGGAACGCCGGGGAGTGCCTCTACTGCCGGACGCTCCACGAGGAGCTGCGCGACGGCGCCCGCATGATCGCCGAGAACTCCTCGTTCGCCGCGTTCGTGCCGTACGCGGCGCTCTCGCCGTTCCACATCTGGTTCTTCCCCAAACACCACAGCGCGTACTTCGGGGAGGCCACCGATGCGCAGCTCGCCGATCTGGCGGGCGTGCTCCACGACGTCCTCCGGCGCCTGGACGTGGGGCTCGCCGACCCCGACTACAACTTCGTGATCCGCTCGCTCTCGCCCCAGGAGAGCGCGCTGAAGTACTTCCACTGGTACATCTCGCTCGTCCCCAGGGTGACGAAGTCGGCCGGGTTCGAGCTCGGGACAGGGATGTTCATCAACACGGCGCTTCCCGAGAGGAGCGCCGAGTTCCTGCGGCGGGTCTCGCTCCCTGCCTGACGGAGCCGGGATTCCGGCGGGTGCGGCGCCTCCGCCGGCCGCGGGGTGTCAGTCCCGCGCGACGACGATGAGCATGTACGGCCGCTCGTCCGCCGGCGTGCCGAGAACGTCGACGAGCTTCTTCTCGTCCGTGTCGCTCGCGATCGAGGTGCCGAGGTGGAGCGCGACCGCCTCGAGCATCAGGTTCTGTCCGGCCGCGCCGACCTCGAGCGATAGGAAGTGATCTGCGATCTCGTCGGTCGGAAACAGCTGCGTGGTGCGCGACCTCACGGCGGTGATCACGACGATCGCCGGGGCCTTCTGGATCCCCTCGAACCTCGTGATCTGGGAGAACGCGGGCCGCTTGTCGCCCGGAGCCAGGCTCTCGAGCTGGTTCGAGGCGCCGTAGTACCTGTACACCCCGGCCGGGAGTCCGGTGACGTCCCCGGCCACGAGCAGCACCTCGAGCGCGTACGCACCCCCCGCGGACGGCGCCGCGCGCCGCGCATAGCGGCCGGTGACCCCCTGCGCCGCCCACAGCAGCTGGCCGACGTCGTCGAGAGCAACCGGGCCCGGAGTCACCGCCCGCAGCGTCTGCCGGTTCCAGAGCGCCTGTTCGATCGAGGTGGTGCTCTTCGCGCGGGGCTCCGGGAGCTTCACGGTCGGCCCGGTCGGCGTGCGCGGCGTCGGGGCGATGTACCGCCCGCGCCGGCCCTGCCCCTGCGACCCCTGGCCGTGCGGCGCCAGCCGCGGCTGGCCCTGCGGACGGGTGGGCTGAAACGCCGGTACCGGCGGAGGCGGGACCTGGTCCTGCCCCGAGACCGAGGCCGCGAACGAGGCGATGGCGATGACGGCGGCGGCCGCAGCGGCCGGCGCAGACAGGTGTGTGAGGCGCATTCGAACGTCCCTCCCCATGTCGGATGAGTGTACTCGACGGGGTGCGAAAACGCGCCGCCCGGGGCCGCACGTTTGCACCTTCGGCGAAGGGTTGGCATACTCGGTCGGGGTGGTTCCCGGGAGGGTCGTGCCTTGAGAAAGCCCGTCATGGTCTGCGGTACCTTCGCGATCGGAGCGCTGCTCGCTCTCTCGTGCGCGTCGATGACGAAGACGGAGGAGTGGAGAGGGCGCAAGATCGACGATGCGATCGCGAAGTTCGGCACCCCCTCCAACGTCATCCCCGGGGAGAACGGCCAGAAGACCTACGTCTGGACCCTCCACCGGTCGGTGCCCGACCAGCGCGTCAGCATCGGGCCGCACGGCGAGCCGGTGACCGCGACCGGCTACCACGACAGCGTGCACACGTGGACGTTCGTCGTCGGCGCGGACGGGATCATCACGAGCTGGAACAACGACGAAACGCCCCCGCGGCCGTGAGCATGACCGCCCGGCGGGCGCGCAGAGGCCGGGCGCCCAACCCGCGGTCGCTCTGGCCGCCGTCCCGCCCCGTGCGGCCCCCGCGGCGGCCGCGCGTCTGTGATCCGGGCTAGAATCTCCGGCATCGGTAGCGACCTCGGGGGCGCGAGATGGGGATGCGAACGATGACGGCATGGGAACGGCCCTTCTGCGGCGGCCTGCGGGCCGGCGACATCGGCCGGACCGTGGAACTCGTGGGGTGGGTGCGGCGGCGCCGCAACCTGGGTGGGATCGTGTTCGTGGACGTGCGCGACCGCGAAGGGTGGGCGCAGGTGGTCATGCGGGACGCCCTGCGCGAGGCGGGCGAGGGGCTGTCGCAGGAGGACGTGATCCGCGTCGTCGGCACCGTCGCGGCCCGCTCCGCCGACACCGTCAACCGCGAGATGGCGACCGGCGAGGTGGAGGTGATCGCGGAGGAGGTCGAGCTGCTCACCTCGGCGGAGACGCCGCCGTTCGTCGTCGAGGACCGCGTCAACGCGTCCGAGGAGCTTCGCCTTCGGTACCGCTACCTCGACCTTCGCCGTCCCGAGATGATGTCGACGATCGTGCTGCGCGACCGCATCACGTTCGCGGTCCGCCAGTACTTCCACGAGATGGGGTTCGTGGACGTCGAGACCCCGATCCTGACGCGCTCGACGCCCGAAGGGGCACGCGACTTCCTGGTCCCCGCGCGCATGTCGCCAGGCCGGTTCTACGCGCTCCCGCAGTCGCCGCAGCTGTTCAAGCAGCTGCTCCAGGTCGCCGGCCTGGGCAGGTACGTCCAGATCGCGAGGTGCTTCCGCGACGAGGCGCTGCGCGCCGAGCGTCAGCTCGAGTTCACCCAGGTGGACGTCGAGGCGTCGTTCGTGGAGGAGGAGGACATCTACGCGCTGATCGAGGGGTTGTTCGCGAGGATCTTCCCGATCGTGGGGATCACGCCCCCCGCGCGCTTCCCCCGCCTGTCGTTCGCGGAGGCGATGGAACGGTTCGGGAGCGACAAGCCGGACATGCGCTTCGGGATGGAGCTGGTCGAGCTCGGCGCCGCGGCTCGGACGTGCGTGTTCGAGGCGTTGCGAAAGGCGGCGGAGACCGGGCGCGTGAAGGGTCTGATCGTGCCCGGCGGCGCCGCGTTCTCGCGCAAGCAGCTCGACGAGCTGTCCGAGCTCGTCAAGCCGTTCGGGGCGCCGGGCGTGGTGTGGTTCCGGAGGAGTGCGGATGGGTACGCCTCGCCGGCGAAGAAGGCGCTCGGTGACGAAGGGATCGCGGCGTTCCTCGCGGCGGCGGGTGCGGGCGACGGCGACCTGCTGGTGGCGGTCGGCGGCACGCCGAAGGTCGTGTTCTCGTCGCTCGGCGCCCTCAGGGTCGAGCTCGCCCGCAGGCTCGGCCTGGTCGCAGCGGGCACGCATGCGTTCCTCTGGGTCACCGACTTTCCGCTCCTGGAGTGGGACGACGAGACCAACCGGTTCTACGCGTCGCACCACCCGTTCACGTCGCCGAGGGCGGAGGACGTGGCCATCCTCGCGAGCGACCCGGGGGCGGTCCGGGCGCGCGCCTACGACGTCGTGATGGACGGCGTCGAGCTCGGCGGCGGGTCGATCCGGATCCACGACCCCGAGCTCCAGCGAAAGGTGTTCGCGGCTCTTTCGGTCGGTGAGACCGAGGCGAAGCACAAGTTCGGGTTCCTGCTCGACGCGTTCCGCTACGGGGCGCCTCCGCACGGTGGACTGGCGCTCGGGCTCGACCGCATGGTGATGCTGATGGCGGGCCGCGACTCGATCCGCGACGTCATCGCGTTTCCGAAGACCACGGCCGGGAACTGCCTCCTCACCGAAGCCCCCAACACCGTGGACGAGGCGCAGCTCGCCGAGCTCGGGATCCGGCTCCGGGACGGGGTTGCGGATCGCTAGCTCGATTGCGACCGAGGTTCGATTCGCCAATTCCGACGAGCTGCATTAGGCTGTAGAGGTCGTACTCGGGCCGCTCCCGCGCCCGGCCGGAGATACCACTGGGATGAACCAGCTCCGCGCTCTGAGTCCGGCGCTCGTCCTGACCGCCGTGACCGCCGTCGGCCTCGAGGCGTCGGGCCAGGCGCCCGCCGCGCCGGACCCTGTCTACGTGGACGTGTTCGCGGCCGACGGTACCGGAAGGCCAGTGCCCGCGTTGCGGCCCGACGACGTCGAGGTGCTGCAAGACGGAGCGGCCGTCCCGGTGGTGGCGTGCGTGGCGTCGGGCGCGAGTCGGCGCGGCAAGGCGAGCGAGGTCTCCCGCCTGCGTCAGCTCCAGGTCGTCGTCTTCGTCGACGACGCGACGACGCCGGCGCAGCGCGCTGCGGCGCTCGCCGGGGCGGACGCCGCGCTGCGCGAGCTCCTCGCGAGGCCGGGCTCGCGCGTCCTGGTCGCCTCGGGCGGCGCGGGCGCGGCGATCCGTCAGCGGCTGACGACCGACCCGGCACAGATCTCTCGCGCGCTGGCGGCGCTCGAGCGGGGAGCGGGCGGCGACGGCCAGCGGTCGACGGCTCGCGCGGGGGCCGAAGCGGAAGGGCTGCCCGCCCTGGTGGAGTCGCTGCGCGCGCTGCCGGGCCGCACGGCGGTTGTCGTCGTGACTGGGTCGCTCGCGGCGCTCTCTGGCAAGCCGGACCCCGGCGGGCAGCCCGCACTCCTCCGGACGGCGGCCGAGGCGGCCGACGCCGCCGGTGTCGCCCTGTACGCCATCGCCACGGATGGTGCGCCCGGTGTCGCGGCAGCTCGCGTGACGCCGCAGGCCAGCGGCGGGCCCGTTCCGCTCGCGGACCCGGGCGACGCGTTGGCCGCCGTCGTCCGCGACCTCGACGCGGCGTGGGCGGTCGGGTTCCTGCCGTCGTCGCGCGGCGACGGCGCGCGCCACCGCCTCGACGTCCGGGCGAAGCGCGAGGGGATCACGCTCCGGGCCGGGTCCGTCTTCGCAGACGTGCCGGACGACGAGCGGATGGCCGCACGCACCGCGGCCGCCCTGCTCCTGGGGTTCGAGGACAACCCCCTCGGGATCCAGCTGACGCTCGCGAGCGACCAGAAGCCCAAGGACGGGATGCAGGTCACGAGCGTGCTCGTCACCATCCCGCTCGCCAACCTCTCGTTCGAGCCGAAGACCGTGTCCCACGACAGCGACCTCACGCTCTGGCTCGCCGCCCGCGACGGCGAGGGTCCCGTCGTCCGGGCCCCGAAGGTGAGGTTCCCCGTCAGCGTCCCGAACGATAGGGTGCTGACGGCGCTCACGCAGACGGCGTCGTACGAGTTCAAGGTCCCGCTGAAGGCCGGTCCGTGCACGTTCGCCGTGACGGTGCGGGACGAGATCGGCCGCCAGAGCTCCACCACGATCGCAACCACTGCGCCGGCCGCGGACGCGGCCACTGGAGAGATGCAATGAACAGGCGAAACCACACCGTTGCAGCCGCGTCCCTGTTGGCGGTCACGCTCGCCGGCGCGGCTTCCGCACAGACACAGCCGGCGCCGGCCGCGCCCGCCGCCGCGGCGCCCCGCGTGGACGTCGTCCCTCGCCGGGGCCTCCCGGGGCGCGACGTCGCGCTGCTCGTCTCCGGGCAGGAGGGCGGCCAGATCGCGGTCTCGATCAAGGTGTTCCCTTCGGCGAGCGCCGGGAAGCCCGAACGCATCCCCTGGGTGGCCGACGTCCCCGGATTCACCCTCGCCTCGCTCGCGGAGGGTGACGCCCTGGAGCTCGAGTTCGCGGTCTACCTCCAGCGCGGCAGCGGCGAGATCGTCGGCCACGAGCAGGACACGCTCCGTCTCACCGGCATCCCGGAGGCGTGGCGGACGGGAGGCGGCTTGAAGGTGCTCGGATACGTGGACACAACGTACCCCGCCAAGACGCTCCGGGTCCTGGTCCGGGAGCCGGCTTCGGGCGCGTTCGGGAACTGGGAGATGCCCGTCCCGACGAGGGCCGGCGGCACGCCGCGGGCGATCGACTTCGGTTTCGCGCAAGTGTCTGACGTTCAAGGTGGTACCGGAGCGATGGTTGGTACCGGCACCGAGGGGATGGCAGGCCGATCCGGCCTGCTCGCGCTCGTTGCGCCGGATCCTGCCGGGGCGTGGCTGGTGGTCGGCCTCGGCGGCGCAGGCGACGATGCCACGGCTGCCCCGTTCTCGCTCGCAGGGAGCGGCTCGTTGCCCGCGACGAGGCCGGTCGTCAGACCGGGTGAGTCGTTCAAGGTCGCGCTGCTCGGCGAGGGGCTGCCCGGGAACCTGGAGGCCGTGGCCCGCGTGATCTACAGCGACGGCCGCCGCCCCGAGGCGTGCCAGGCCCGCATCATGAGCCGCCTGCCGGCGCCGGCCGGGCCGTTCGAGAGGCTCGACGTCGCCGTGACGCTGCCAACGCACATCCCGCCGGGTGAGCACGCGCTCGTCGTGACGTGCCGGCCAGCGGGCGGCATCGATGCGGGGTCGGTCGGAACCCACTTCCGCGTTGCACCGCCGGACAAGACGACCACGGCGACCAGCTGGCCCGCGATCGCCATCGACGAGACGGGAAGACCGGTGGAGCTGCCGAACCCCGGAGCGGGGGCGCGCCCGTCGGAAGAGGATGCGCCGCCGCAGCTCAAGGCGGCCGTACGAGAGGCGTTCGCAAGGTACGCCGCCGACGGCGCCTCCGAATCGCTGCGCGCGCTCGTCGAGCTCGAGCGCGCCGCGCTCAAGGACGGCTCGTCCTCGGAGCTCGGGCGCCTGGCGAGCGCCGAGCGCTCGCTCGCCCGCGCGGCCGGGAAGGCTTCGCCGCAGGCGCTCCTCGGGCTCTGCCTCGTCGAGCTCGACGTGTACCGCGAGCACAGCCGCGACGCGGCCTACCTCGCGATCGGCCACTCTCGCCGCGTCATCGAGGAGACCGCCGAGATGCTCGCCTCCGGAGCGAAGGGCGCGGAGGAGAAGCGGTCCGCCGCCGACGTGCTCACGGTGTTCGCCGCGTCGCTCCAGTCGGTCGGCTCGTACGTGACCGCGGACCGCCTGTTCGTCCGGGCGGCGGCGCTCGACGGCGACGACGTCGCGGCGCTCATGGGCCGCGCCGCGATCCTCGAGCGGATGGGCGACCCCAAGAGCGCGATCTCCGTCCTCGAACAGGTCCTCGCCCGGCGGCCGGGCCACCCGGAGGCGCAGCTCCGGCTCGGGGTCATCCTCGCCCGGGTCAACCACACCGGCGCCGCACACAAAGCGCTGGCCGACTGTACCGCCGCCGACCACCCGGCATGGGTCCGGGCCGTGGCCTGGCAGCAACTCGCCCTGATGGCGCTCGAGGACGGCAAGCCCGACGAGGAGCTCCGGTTGCTGCGCGAAGGTGCGACCGCCCTGCCGACGGACCCCAGCCTCCAGGTCCTGCTCGCCTCCGCGCTCGATCGCGGCGGCCACCGCCGCGAAGCCGTCGCCGTGGTCCAGTCGGTCGTGGACCGCCCGGAGGCTGCGGAGCCGTCCGCCCGTCTGCTCTACGCACAGCCGCCTCGCGACGATCTTGACGCCGTTCGCACGCGCCTCGACGGGTCGAGGGCGGCCTGCCTCTCCGCCCTGGCGGCGGCCGACAAGGAGGACCACTCGTGAAAACGCTCGCCAACTTCGTTGTGCTCGTCGCCGCCGCGGCGTCGGCCGCACCGCCGCACGTCGAGATCACGAGCCCGCGCGCCGCGACGCCCGCGTTCGGCGCCGTGCAGTTCGCCGTGGCCGTGACGTCCGAGGAGGCGGTCGCGCGCGTACGGTTCGTGGTGGACGGCCGACCGGTCGGCGAGCGGACGCAGCCGCCCTACTCGATCATCACGATGCTGGCCGACGAGAACGTCGAACACACCTTCCGGGCCGAGGCGGTCACGGCGTCCGGCGTCTCCGGCTCGGCCGAGGTGCGCACGCCCGTCTTCCGCTCCAACCAGGAGGTCGAGATCGAGCTGCGACAGCTGTACGTCCGCGTCACCGAGAGGAGGGCGGACGGGAAGCCGGGCGCCGCCCCGGCGGCCGAGCGCCAGGTCGCCGATCTCAAGCGCGAGCAGTTCACCGTCCTCGACGACGGGAAGGAGCAGACGATCAGGACGTTCGCGAGCGGCGAGACGCCGATCGCCGCCGTCGTGCTCCTCGACGCGAGCCTGTCGATGGCCGGGGAGCGCCTCAAGGCCGCGCTCGACGGCGCCAAGACGTTCTTCCGGGCGATGGCCCCGCTCGACGAGGGCCGGCTGATCGTCTTCTCCGACCGGGTCCTCCACGCCTCGCCGTTCACGACCGTCAGCGACGTCCTTCTCACGGGGCTCGACGGGATCAGGGCCCAGGGTGGAACGGCGCTCAACGATCACCTGTACCTGGCGCTTCGCGACGCCGACCAGCGCCAGGGGCGACGGGTCGTGATCCTGCTCTCCGACGGCGTGGATTCCCACAGCGCGATGCCGATGACCGAGGTGCGGCAGGCCGCGCGCTCGAGCCAGGCGATCGTCTACTGGATCCGAATGAACGACCTCGGCCATGCGGCGGACGAGGCGCCGAGCCTGACCTCGACGTGGCGGGACAGGAAGTCGCACCGCCGAGAGTTCGAGGAGCTCGGTGAGACGGTCCGGGAGAGCGGCGGGAGGATCGTCCCCGTGAGCTCGCTCGACCGGATCGAGCCGGCGTTCGCCGAGATTCTCCGGGAGCTGCGGGGCCAGTTCGTCCTCGGGTACTACCCCACCGAGCGGCGCCACGACGATTCGTGGCACCGGGTCGTGGTCAAGGTCGACGACCCGGCGTACCTTGTGCACACGCGCGACGGGTACCTCGACTACTGAGCCCGCCCCGCGGTCTCGGGCCGTCGCACCCGGTGCGGAGGGGCCTAGGGAACAAACCCGGGCCGCCGGCGCTTGGAGGTGACAGAACCGGCACGGAGGGTCCTGGAGGTGGGGAATATCCAATCTCGGCTCTTGGGCGCGGACTCGGTCATCCCGAGGCGCGGGGGGCGGTGCGCCCCGCGGCGACGCAGGAGGGTGACCGCGGTGCTGACGCCGAAACCGCTGCGCGTCGGGCTCCTGGCGCTCCTCGCGGTCCCGATGCGGCCGGCGTTGGGCCAGGAGCCGCCGGTCGCGGGGTCGTACCACGACGTCGCGCAGGTGAACCTCGTCAACGTCGAGGTCGTGGTCACGGACAAGACCGGCCGGCGGGTCGCGGGTCTCGGCAAGGACGACTTCGAGGTGTCGGAGGACGGGATCCTCGTTCCGGTCACGAACTTCTTCGCCGGCGGGCCGATGCGTTCCGCAGGCGTGGCGGGGACCGCCGCGCCGCCCGAGGCCGGCCCACCGCCGCTCGAGCAGCGACTCTCCCTGGTCATCTTCGTGGACAACGTCGGGATCTCCCCGGCTCAGCGGAACGTCGCGCTGCGCAACGCGGGCGCGCTCGTGGAGGCGGCGCTCAAGATGCCGGGCACGGAGGTGATGGTCGTCACACAAGGCCTCCGCACCGCGATCGTGCAGCCGTTCACCGGCAGCACGGCCGTGGTGCTCGCCGCGCTCGCCAACGTCGCTCACCAGCCGACGGACGAGGCCGGGAGCAACTCCGGGCGCGACTTCCTGGCGCAGGTCATGAGCCGGACGCTCTCGAGCGAGCCCGCGCCCGGCTCGAGGAGCGCCAGGAACCAGGACTTCGGCGTCGAGGAGGCGCGCTCGCTCCTCGACACCGCCCGCGGGATGGCGAGGGAAGCGTACGAGCGCGCCCGCGCGGCGCTCGCGTCGATGCAGACGTTCGTCTCGTCGCTCGCCGGCCTCCCCGGCCGCAAGGTGATCTGCTACGTGGGGAACGGGATCCTCCTCCACCCAGGCGAGGCGTTCCTGAAGGAGTGGGAGAGCCGGTTCGGGAGTTTCGGCATCGTGCCGAGCTTCTCGGCCGACATGGCTGCGATGCGGCTCTCGGTCGCCCCCGAGTTCCACGCGATGGTGTCGCGCGCCAACGCCGACCGGGTGACGTTCTTCTCGATCGACGCCACCGGGGGGGCCGGGTCGATGAAGTTCACGGCCGACCACGAGGCGTACGACACCGACCCGGCGCTGAGCCAGGGCGAGGCGGTGGGGAGGACCTACTCGATCCTCTACCTCGCGGCGGCCACCGGTGGGTCCACCGTCGTGAGCACCCCGGAGGCCTCGCCGGAGGTGGCTCGGATGGCGGGCGACCTCGACGACTTCTACTCGCTGGCGTACCCCGCGCCCCACTTCGGCGACGGCAGGAACCACTCGATCGTCGTGAAGGTCAAGCGCGAGGGGCTGGAGCTGCGCTACCGGAGGCACTACCTTGACAAGACCGCGGACGAGCGCATGGCGGACCGCAGCCTCGCCTCCCTCCTCTACGACTCCGGCTCGAACGGGCTCGACGTCGGCGTCACGATCGGAGACGAGGAGCGGGAGAGGAAGGACGTCTTCCTCGTCTCCGTGCTCGTGAGCGTCCCGATCGGGAAGCTCGCCCTGGTGCCGAGGGGAGAGACGCGCGAGGGAGCGATCTCCGTGTGGGTCGCCGACAGGGACGCCGCCGGCGAGATCACGCCGCCCGCGAAGCACGCCTTCCCCGTAAGCGTCGCCGAGGCGGCGTTCCCCGAAGCCGCGCGCGAGACCGTCGGGTACCTGTTCAAGTTTCTGATGAGGCCCGGGTCGCACAAGATCGCGGTGAGCGTGCGCGACGACGTGGGACTCATCGACTCCACCGTGGCGGCGCGCTTCGAGGTCGGGGCCGGGGGCAAGCGCGGCCCAGGCGACCTCCAGGGCGAGCGGCTGACCCAGCCGGTCACCCGGGTCGCCGCGCTCGCGGTTCCCGATCCCGCGGGCGCGCTCTGATCGCCGCCGGCTCGCCGGCTCCTGCACCGTCGGACGCATCTGGTATCGTACGAGGACGAGCTCTCGGTTCACGGGAGGGTGCTGCGATGAGCGGCGATCAGACCGAAGTCCGTCACGGCACGACCCGGATCTCTGACGACGACCTCTTCCTGTTCAACGAGGGTAGTCACTTCGCTCTGTGGGAGAAGCTCGGCGCCCATCCGGTGACCGTGAACGGCGGCAGCGGGACCTCGTTTGCCGTCTGGGCGCCGGACGCGGAGCGCGTGAGCGTCGTCGGCGACTTCAACGGCTGGAACCGGGACGACCACCCGCTCGCCCCCCGCGGCCAGTCCGGGATCTGGGAAGGGTTCATTCCCGGCGTCGGCAAGGGAGCGCTCTACAAGTACCACATCCGCTCGAGGTTTCACGGGTACCGCGTCGACAAGGCGGACCCGTTCGGGTTCCGGCACGAGGTCCCACCGAGGACCGGGTCGGTGGTGTGGGACCTGGCGTACGAGTGGGGCGACGGCGACTGGATGAGAGAGCGCGGCTCGCGGGCACGCCTCGACGCCCCGGCCTCGACCTACGAGGTGCACCTGGGATCGTGGATGCACGTTCCCGAGGAGGGGAACCGCCCGCTCACGTACCTCGAGCTCGCCCCCAGGCTGGCCGAGTACGTCGCCAGGATGGGGTTCACCCACGTCGAGTTCATGCCGGTGATGGAACATCCCTTCTACGGCTCCTGGGGGTACCAGATCACGGGGTTCTTCGCGCCGACGAGCCGGTACGGGACGCCGCAGGAGTTCATGGCCTTGGTCGACACGCTGCACCGGGCGGGGATCGGAGTCATCCTGGACTGGGTGCCGTCGCACTTCCCCTCGGACGAGCACGGCCTCGCCTACTTCGACGGCACTCACCTGTACGAACACGCCGACCCGCGCCAGGGGTACCACCCCGACTGGGGCAGCTACATCTTCAACTACGGCCGCAACGAGGTCCGGAGCTTCCTGACGTCCAACGCGCTGTTCTGGCTCGGCGAGTACCACGCCGACGGCCTGCGCGTTGACGCGGTGGCGTCGATGCTCTACCTCGACTACTCCCGCAAGGATGGGGAGTGGATCCCGAACCGGTACGGCGGGCGGGAGAACCTCGACGCCATCTCGTTCCTGCGCAGGACCAACGAGGAGGTGTACCACCGCCACCCGGACACCCAGACTGTCGCCGAGGAGTCCACGGCGTGGCCGATGGTCTCGCGGCCGACGTACGTCGGCGGGCTGGGGTTCGGGCTCAAGTGGGACATGGGGTGGATGCACGACACGCTCGAGTACATGCGGCGCGACCCCGTCCACCGCAAGCACCATCACGACCAGCTCACCTTCAGGCAGCTGTACGCGTTCCACGAGAACTTCGTGCTGCCGCTCTCGCACGACGAGGTCGTGCACGGCAAGGGCTCCCTGCTCGACAAGATGCCCGGCGACGAGTGGCAGCGCTTCGCGAACCTCCGCCTTCTCTACGCCTACATGTGGGCGCAGCCGGGGAAGAAGCTGCTGTTCATGGGCGGGGAGATCGCGCAGTGGCGAGAGTGGCGCCACGACGAGAGCCTGGACTGGCACCTCCTGCAGTTCGCGCCGCACGAGGGTGTCCGGCGGCTCGTCGCCGACCTCAACCGGCTGTACCGGAGCGAGCCCGCTCTCCACGAGAACGACTGCGACGCCGCGGGGTTCGAGTGGATGGACTGCGCCGACTGGCAGGGGAGCATCCTGTCGTTCCTCCGCAAGGGGAAGGGCGGCGCAACGATCCTCGTGGCCCTCAACTTCACGCCGGTTCCACGCGCCTCGTACAGGATCGGGGTGCCGGCGGGGGGCAGGTGGCGCGAGCTCCTCAACACCGACGCGGCCGACTACGGGGGGAGCGGCATGGGAAACCTCGGGGCCGTACAGGCCGAGGAGGTCCCGATGCACGGGCGCGACTTCTCGGTCTCGCTGCTGCTCCCGCCGCTTGCGGGCATGTTCCTCGAGCGGGAGTGAGCGCCGTCACGGCGGACGGTTTGCGCCCCGGCGCGGGTTGCGGCAGGATGGGGACCCATTGGGAGGCGGCAACGATGGCGTACGTCGATGACATCGGGACGACTGCAGGCGCCGTGTGGGGTGTCCTGGTCGAGCGCGGCAAGATGAGCCTGTCGGCGCTCGAGAAGGCCGTTGAGGCGCCACGGACCGTGGTCTACATGGCGATCGGCTGGCTCGCACGCGAGGGGAAGGTGACGATCTCCAGGGAAGAGCGCAGTATCCAGATCTGGCTCACCTGAAGGGGCGCCGCCGATAGCGGACCGTCTGCGTTATTGCGCTCGCCGCTTCGGATCCTCACATAGCCTCAGGCTATGCTCCGGTCCGACCGGCTCGCGCGCCTAGCATCCGGCCCACTCTCGGCGGCGCGGGCCGCCCGCCGCTCGCAAGGGCCCTGCCCGTCTTCCCCCAAGGGAAATGGTCAAAGACGTACCTTGCCATAGGCGCAACGGCGCCGCCGCGGCTACACGCAATTCGTAGCGGGCCTGCTTGTTTCGACCGGCCACCGGGCACCGGCCACCGGCCGCGCGGTCACTGCTGGAGCTCGATCGGGAGTCCCTCCGATACGCGCAGAACGACGCTACGGTCGTTTCCGCGTACCGTCACGATCGTCGCCCGGCCGTCGCCGCTCGGCTTCGCGTCCGCGACCGCCCACCCGGAGCTGCCGTCGAGACCCGAGGCGGAGACGAACCGGAGGTAGCGGTCGTAGTACGCGTTCATCGTGTCGCGGTCGAGCACGACCTTGTTGAGAGCCCACAGGCACAGCGACGTCTGCTCGTCCTTCTCGGCCATCGAGCGCAGCATCGCCTCGACGCGGCCCCGGTTGACGTCGCCGGTCCGGTACCGGTCCCAGTACTTGAACGCGGCCACGGCCGCGACGATCACCACGATCGCGATGAGAATCTGCTTCATGCCTCACCTCCCGGCGCGGTTCGTACCGCCTCCACAGCGGCAGCGCAGTGGCCTTCGGACATGGTACGACATCACCAGGGAGGCGGCGCGCAGCAAGGTCTCGTCCGCACGGGTGTGGCGGACCGCGGAGGCGTAGACTGCCGGCGCATCGACCGAAGGCAGCGACGGCCGGCCGGATCCGAGACGACCGCGCCGAGAGAGGAGGACGCAATGAGACGGCGGTTCGCTCTCGCGGCGGTGCTGGCGCTTGCCGCCGGGGGGGGGCCTCTTGGGCCAGCGAGGCGGCGGACGAGGGGTGGCAGCTGATGCCGAGCGGCACCGAGAAGAACTTGATCGCGGTGTGGGGCGCCTCGGGCCGGGACGTGTTCGCGGCGGGCGACGGGGGCGCGATGCTGCACTACGACGGGACGCGCTGGAGCGCGTTGGCCGTGCCGGGAACGCCGCACCTCACCTCGCTGTGGGGCGCCGCGCCCGACGATGTCTTCGCGGTCGGCGACGGCGGCATCATCCTGCACTACGACGGCGCGGCGTGGAGCCAGATGGCGAGCGGCACCACCGGGATCCTGGACTGCGTGTGGGGTTCGTCGGCACGCGACGTCTTCGTGGTCGGGCCGGAGAAGTACGAGATCCTGCACTTCGACGGCGCTGCGTGGACCACGATGGTGAGCGGGACCGCGGCGCGGCTGTACGGAGTGGCCGGGGCGTCCGGACGCGACGTCCTCGCGGTCGGGATGAACGGCACCATCCTCCACTGGGACGGCAGGGCGTGGACGGCGATGCCGAACCCGGACCCCGGCCACCTCATCGGCGTGTGGGCGGCGTCCGCCACGGAGGCGTTCGCCGTGGGCGCCGCGGGGACGATCATCCGCTTCGACGGCCACGCCTGGACCGCCACGCCGAGTGGAACCACGGAGAACATCGCACGCGTGTGGGCGCGTTCGGGGCACGACGCATGGGCGGCGGGAATGGGAGGCACGCTCCTGCACTGGGACGGCGCTTCGTGGCGGCAGGTCCGCAAGGATCCGGAAAGGCCGCTCTTCGGCGTGTGGAGCGCGCCTGCGGGAGACGTGTTCGTCGTCGGCCAGAAGGGAACGATCCTGCACCACCCCGCGGCCGCGAACACCGCGCCGCAACGGTGACGGCACACTCGGCGAACGGCACGGATCGGGACGGGTGCTGGTATCCTCTGCGCTGCGGCGCCGCCCAGCGCCGGCAGCCCCCGGGGAGGGGACACCATGACACGTTGGACCGCCGTTGCCGTCGCGATGCTGCTCGCGGTCGCCGTTGCCGTCAACCGCGCCGACGCGTGCACGAACCTCATCGTCACCAAGGGGGCGTCGGCCGACGGCTCGACGTTCATCAGCTACATCGCGGACTCCCACGAGCTGTACGGCGAGCTCTACCTGCAGCCCGGCGGGACGTTCGCCCCGGGGACGATGCGCGACATCCTCGAGTGGGACACCGGGAAGTTCCTGGGCCGGATCCCGCAGGCGCCGGTGACGTACTGGCGCGTCGGCAACATCAACGAGCACCAGGTGTCGGTCGGCGAAACGACGTTCGGCGGCCGCGACGAGCTCGCCAAGCCCGAGAAGAAAGCGGTGGTGGACTACGGCTCGCTGATCTACATCGCGCTCGAGCGTGCGAGGACGGCGCGCGAGGCGATCAAGGTGATGACCGACCTCGCGACGGAGTACGGCTACGCCTCGGAGGGCGAGTCGTTCTCGGTCGCGGACCCGAACGAGGCGTGGCTGCTCGAGATGATCGGCAAGGGCGAGGACGGCTTCGGCGCGCTGTGGGTCGCGGTCCGGGTACCGGACGGCACGATCTCGGGGCACGCCAACCAGTCGCGCATCCACCGCTTCCCGCTCAACGACCCGGCCAACTGCCTGTACGCCAAGGACGTGATCTCGTTCGCGCGCGCCAAGGGGTGGTTCAAGGGGGCCGACGCCGACTTCTCCTTCGCGGACACCTACGCACCCGCCGACTTCGGGTCGCTGCGGGCGTGCGAGGCGCGCGTCTGGAGCATGTTCCGGCGCGCGGCGCCCTCGGCGAACCTCGCGTTCGACGAGGTCAAGGGCGTGCCGCCGCCGCTTCCGTTCTCGATCAAGCCCGACAGGAAGCTCACCCTCGCCGACGCGATGGCTCTCATGCGCGACCACTTCGAGGGCACCCCGCTCGACATGACGAAGGACGTCGGAGCGGGACCGTTCGCATGCCCGTACCGCTGGCGCCCGATGGAGTGGGAGGTCGACGGCGTCAAGTACGTCCACGAGCGCGCCGCTTCCACGCAGCAGACCGGGTTCTCGTTCATCTCGCAGCTCCGCTCCTGGTTGCCCGACCCGATCGGCGGGGTACTGTGGTTCGGCGTGGACGACACGTACTCGACGGTGTGGACGCCGATGTACTGCGGGATCCGCGAGGTGCCGCACGCGTTCGCGGTCGGCACCGGCGACTTCCACCACTTCACGTGGGACTCGATGTTCTGGGTGTTCAACTGGGTCGCCAACTACGCGTACTCGCGCTACTCCGACATGATCGTGGACATCCAGCAGGTGCAGCGCGAGCTCGAGGGGCGGTTCATCGCCGACCAGCCGGAGGTCGAGAAGGCTGCGCTCGCGCTCTACGACCAGGCGCCCGGGCTCGCCCGCGACTACCTCACGAGGTACTCCCTCGCGCAGGGCCAGATGGTGCACGACCGATGGCGGAAGCTCGGCGAGGACCTGCTCGTCAAGTACATGGACGGGAACGTCAAGGACGCGCAGGGGAACGTCACGCACCCTCCGTACCCGGAGCAGTGGTACCGGCGGATCGTGCAGGACCATGGGCCGGTGGTGAGGGTGCCGGCAACGCCCACGCCGACGCCCACGCACTAGGGGCGCCGGCGCGGCTGCGCGCAGCTCGTCACGGGTCTGTTCATTTCGGCCTCTCGGACCCCGGACCCCGGACCTCGGACCATCTGCGGCGTCACGCTCGCGCCTCGCGTCCTCACATAGCCTCCGGCTGTGCTGCGGCGCTCGCCGCTCGCGTTCCTTGCATCTGGCCCGACGGCGGCCGCGCGGCTGCGCGCGCAGTGCCTCGGGCCCGCGCGATCTGGTTCGAGCCACGCCAGGGCCTCCCGGGCGCGGGTGCCCCGCCGGTGCGCTTGCGGCGGGGAAGCGCTACGCTTGCCGGAGCTCAGTGGGGGAACGATGAAGGCCATCGTCCAGGATCGCTACGGCTCGCCCGACTTTCTCGAGCTCCGGGAGGTCGAGAGACCGGTCGTCGGCGACGACCAGGTTCTCGTGCAGGTGCACGCGGCCTCGGTCAACGCCGCCGACTGGCACCTGACGCACCGGCTCCCGCACCTGATCGGCAAGGCGATGCGGATGCCCTCGAACCGCGTAAGGGGCGCGGACCTGGCCGGGCGCGTCGAGGCCGTCGGCAGGAACGTCACGCGTTTCAGGCCCGGCGACGAAGTGTTCGGAACGGGGAGCGGCAGCTTCGCCGAGTACGCGGCGGCGTCGGTGGACCGACTGGCCCCGAAACCGGCGACCCTCACGTTCGACGAGGCCGCAGCGATCCCGATCGCCGGGTGCACGGCGTTGCAGGGACTGCGCGACCACGCGAACGTTCAGCCAGGCCAGAGAGTCTTGGTCTACGGGGCGGGCGGTGGCGTCGGCACGTTCGCCGTCCAGGTCGCGAAGGCGCTGGGCGCGGACGTCACCGCCGTGACCTGCACGGAGAACGTCGAGCTCGTGCGGTCGATCGGGGCGGACGAGGTCATCGACTACGCAAGGCAGGACTTCACCCGGATGGGAGGCCGGCACGACGTAGGCTTCGACGTCGGTGCGGATCGCTCCTGGGCGGAGTGGCGAAGGGTCCTGGACCCGGACGGCCGGCTCGTGGGGTGCGGCGCGCCGTCCGGGTCGCTGGCGAAGCTCCTGGTTCTCGTGATGATGATGAGAAAGCCGCGCCCCGGCAGCCGGCGGGTCGCGTTCATGGCCAGGATCAGGCACGGGGACCTGCTAGCGCTGAAGGAGCTCGCCGAGTCCGGGAAGCTCACGCCCGTCATCGATCGCAGGTACGCGCTGCGCGAGGCCCCCGAGGCGCTCCGATATCTCGGATCGCGCCGCGCTCGCGGCAAGCTCGTCATCACCGTCGCGTAGTCTGCTGGAGGCAGGCCGATGTTCCACCGTGACCGTTTGGCGCGACGCGATGACCTCGGACGGACGACTCGCAACGGGTGTAGGCCGGCCTCGGAGGTCGCTCGCTGGACGCCGCGTTCGGAGAGGCGCCGATGAAGCTGCAAGCCGAGCTCACGGTCAACGGGAAGAAGTACCCGAAGGGCAGCGACGTGCCCTGGTACACGGTCTACCCGTTCTTCCTGGTCCACATGCTGGTGTTTGGCGGATCGGGGTTCTTCATGGCCTACTCCGACCAGCGACCCCCGCTCGGGTTCCTCTACCTGCACGGCGGGTTCGCGATCCTCATCTACACGGCGTTCTACCTCACGATGTTCGGGCGCGACGAGGTCAAGTGGATGTTCATCAACGCCGGCCTCGGCGTCCTCGGGATCTACGGCCAGCTGGGATGGCTGCTGGCGAAGTTCGGCAAGCGCATCGCCGACTACCCGCTGTCCCGGAGCGTGATCCCGTTCTTCTACTACGTCCTCTACACGTTCCTGCTGAGGCACGCGCTGCTGGACCTCACCGGCTCGCGCGAGGACGAGGATCGGAAGCAGAAGGTCGAGTACTCGTACATCGTGCTCTCGGTGCTCGTCTCGCTCCTGTTCTACTACCTGGACCACCGCCACGCCCGCTCCGGGTCGGGTTGGTGAAGACGAGAACAAGCCGAAGCCCCCGCCGTCCTGAGTTGCTGTTTCAACCTGTTCTCGGAATTCTGACCCCTGACCCCGGGGCGCCGCCTCTTCGACTAGGGCCTGCGCTCGACCTCGCCGGTCATCGGCACGAACCGGACGGGAATCACGTCCCGCTCCGGGAAGTCGTTTCCGGTACCGCGCGTGATCACCTTGAGCTGCTGGTAGAACGAGCCCACCGGGATCACCATGTGCCCGCCGACCTTGAGCTGGTCGAGGAGCGGCTGCGGGATGTGCTCCGGTGCGGCCGTCACGATGACGCCCGCGAACGGCGCCGCCTCGGGCCAGCCGGCGTACCCGTCGCCGACGCGCACCCGCACGTGCTTGACGCCGAGCGACGCAAGGCGGTTGTCGGCCTCGCGCGCGAGCGCGGGGCGGATCTCGATGGTGTAGACCTCGCATCCCATCGCGGCGAGCACGGCGGCCTGGTACCCCGATCCGGTCCCGACCTCGAGCACCTTGTCGCCGGGCTTCACCTCGAGCAGCTCCGTCATCAGGCCCACGATGTACGGCTGCGAGATCGTCTGTCCCTCGCCGATCGGGAGAGGGTGGTCCGCGTACGCCTCGGGCCGCACATCGGCGGGCACGAAGAGGTGGCGCGGAACCGTCCGCAGGGCGGAGAGCACGTTCGGGTCGCGGACGCCGCGCGCCGCGATCTGGGTCTCCACCATCTCGTCGCGCAGCTTCGCCCACCTCGTCTCATCGCTGGCCGCGCCGTCGCCGCCGCAACCCCACGACCAACCGCCGGCGAGCGCGAGCATGATGACCACGCCGTGCGTCCTCAATGTCCACTCCCCGCCACGAACACATCGCGCCCCGCCACCACGGTGCGCACCACTCGCGCCTGCAAGATCGCTGCCGGATCGCCCGATCCCGGGTCGCGATCGAATACCGTGAGGTCCGCAGCGTACCCCGGCGCGCAGGTCCCGCGCCAGTCCTCCTCGAACGCAGCCGTCGCCGCCCACGTCGTGTACCCCGCCACAGCCTCCGCCTGCGTCAGCCTCTCCGCGGGGTTCCACCCGGCCGGTGGTGTCCCCTCACGGGTACGTCGTGTCACCGCCGCCCACATCCCGAGGCGGGGGTCCGGGCTCTCGACCGGGACGTCGGAGCCGAGGCAGAGCCTCGCGCCGGTGGCCAGCAGCGAGCGCCACCGGTACGCCCAGGCGATGCGCGACTCGCCGAGCCGCGCAGGGGCCCACGGCATGTCCGAGGTGCAGTGGGTGGGCTGCACGGACGCGATCGCGCCGAGGGCGGCGAAGCGGGGGACGTCCGCGGGCCGGACGATCTGGGCGTGCTCGACGCGCGGACGGAGGAGGTCGCCTCGGGCGCCGAGCTCGCGCTCGTAGATGTCGAGGACGCGGGTGACGGCCGCATCGCCGATCGCGTGGATGCACGGCTGGAACCCGGCCCTGCCGGCGCGCCGCACGACGTCGGCAAGGCGGGCCTCAGGCGTGACCTCGAGGCCGCGTGAGGTCGGCTCGTCGGTGTACGGCGCCGAGAGGAGCGCGCCGCGGGAGCCGAGCGCGCCGTCCGCGTACAGCTTGACGGCGCGCACCGTGAGCATCCCGTCGCGGCGTACCTGCGGCCCCGCCGCGAACTCACGGTCGAGGAGTGCGTCGTCGCCGCCGTCCAGCATCGCGTAGACGCGCACCGGCAGCCGCCCCGCCTGCGCCATGTCGCGGAGCACGGCCAGCTCGGCACCCGACGTCCCGGCGTTGTGGATCTCGGTGATGCCGAACTCCGCCAGCCGGCGCGCGGCGGCGAGCACGTGGCGTTCGATGTCGGCGGGGGTGGGGACCGGGACGGCGCGGTCGAGCAGCTCCTCGGCCGTGTCGACGAAGACGCCGGTCGGCCTCCCCCGGGCATCTCTGACGATCTCACCACCGGGCGGGTCCTTGGTCGCCTGGGTGATCCCGGCGGCGGCGAGCGCGCGCTCGTTCGCGAGCGCCGCGTGCCCGTCCACCCGTCGCAGCACGACGGGCCGGTCCGGTACCGCGGCGTTGAGCTTCTCGTTGGTGGGGAAGCGCTTGTCCGGCCAGAGGTTCTGGTCCCAGCCGCGGCCCAGCACCCAGCCGCCGGCCGGGAGCTTAGAGGCCGCCGCACGGACCCGTGCGACGACCTCGTCGAGGCTGGCCGCGTCGCGCAGGTCGACCTGCTCCAGCGCGGCGCCGTACCCGATCATGTGGCCGTGGCTCTCGGTGAACCCCGGGAAGACGTGGGCGCCGGAGAGTTCCACGACCTCCGCGGCCGCGCGCCGCCACGCACCCGCCTCCGCGGGCGGCACGAGCGCGACGATGCGGCCCTCCGCGAGCGCGACCTCCAGTTGCTGCGGGCCGGCCGGTGTGTGGACGACGCCGCCGACGAGGAGGCGGTCGCAGCGCGGGGCGGCGGCGCACGCGAGCGCCGGGGCGGCGAGGAGGCACGCGATCACCATGACGCGGAGCACACGGATACTGTAGCCGCCGGTTGGCGGGGTGGCAACGGGAGGCGATATCCTTGCCGCCGGCGCAGAAGGGGGATTCCGATGCCAAGCGATCCGATCACCCGGCGCGACCTCATCGCCTCGACCGCGAAGGCCGCCGCCGTTGCCGCCGTGGCGGGGTCCGCGGCGGCCCAGACTACGAAGCCGACCGGCGGCCTCGTCCGCCCGGTCGCGATCTCCTCGATGAACGGCGTGGCCGCCGTCAAGGTGGCGGTCGAAAGGATGGCGGCGGGGGCTCCGCCGGTGGACGCCGCCGTCGCAGGGGTCGCCCTGCCCGAGGCCGACCCCGACGACATCACCGTCGGCTACGCGGGGCTGCCCAACGAGGACGGCGTCGTGCAGCTCGATGCGGCGGTGATGGACGGCGTCACGATGAGGGCCGGCGCCGTCGCCGCGCTCGAGCGCATCAAGCACCCCGCCCAGGTGGCGCTCGCGGTGATGCGGCAGACGACGCGGGTCCTCATCGTCGGCGAGGGGGCGCTCCGGTTCGCGCGAGCGCACGGGTTCCCCGAGGAGAACCTGCTCACGGAGCGCTCGCGGAAGATCTGGCTCTACTGGAAGGAGAACGCGTCGCAGAAGGACGACTGGATCCCGGACCCCAAGGAGGTCGAGGACCCCGACATCCAGTGGTACATCAAGAAGTATGGCGACGCCGCGTTCCGCCCCACGGGCACGTGCCACCTCTCCGCGTGCGGGCCGGACGGGCAGCTCGGATGCTGCACCACGACCTCGGGGCTGGCGTTCAAGATCCCGGGACGGGTCGGAGACTCGCCGCTCGTGGGGTGCGGCCTCTACTGCGACGGCGAGGTCGGGTCCGCCGGCGGCACCGGTCACGGCGAGAGCAACATCGTCTCGGTCGGCGCGCACACCGTGGTCGAGCTGATGCGCCAGGGAAAGACGCCGGAGGCAGCGTGCCTGGCCACCCTCGAGAGAGTCGCGCGCAACACGAAGCTGGACTACCTGCGGGACGAGAAGGGGCGGCCACGCAACAACCTCCTGCTGTACGCGGTCAACCGCGCCGGGGAGGTCGGCGGCGCGGCGATCTGGACCGGCGAGAGGACGAAGTACGCGGTCTGCCGCGCCGGGTCCGAGCCGCAGCTCGTCGAGTGCGCGTACCTCTACAAGCACTGACACGACCGGATTGAGAGTCGAAAGTCGAAAGTCGAAAGTTGAAAGTCGAAAGTTGACAGTTCACAGCTGACAGCTCACAGCTCACAGCTCACAGCTCACTCCCTTCCTCCCCCAAGGTGCGCCTCTTATAGAGTGGGTGGGGGAACTGTGAGCTGTCGGTTGGGTGGGTGGTGGAGAACCGTCGGCCCCTGTTGTGGGTTGGGGGAGCTGTCAGGTGTCGGCAGGTTGGGTGGGAGGGGGAGAGCTCTCGGCTTGCTTCACGCGTCGAGCGCGCCCCGCAGCTCCGCGGCCAGGGTCGCCATCCCGAACGGCTTCTGCAGGAAGCGGACGCTTCCCTCGAGGACGCCCCGGCGGACCGCCTCGTCCTCCGCGTACCCCGACATCACGATCACCTTGAGCGCCGGCCACCGCCTCCGCATCGCCTCGGCCAGCTCGGCGCCGTGGATCCCCGGAAGGAGGAGGTCGGTGAGCAGCAGGTCGAACGGGGGCTCGGCGGGGACCGCGAGCGCGCCTTCCGCGTCGCTGACGGACACCGCCCGGTAGCCGAGCATCGTCAAGATCTGGGTCAGCCCTTCCCTGGCGCCGGTTTCGTCCTCGACCACGAGGACTCGCTCGTTGCGGCCCCGCTCGGGGGCGGCCGGGACTTCGGCGGGCGGGAGCCCCGAGTGGGCGCCGCTCTCGCGGAACGGCAGGAAGATCCGGAACGTCGTTCCGGACCCGCATCCGCTGGCGAAATCGATCCGGCCGCCGTGCTGGGTGACGATCCCGTGCACGACCGCGAGGCCGAGGCCGATCCCCTTCTCGGGCCCCTTCGTGGTGAAGAACGGCTCGAACACGCGGGGCTGCAGGTCCTCCGGGATCCCGCTCCCCGTGTCGCTCACCTCCAGGAGCGCCTCGTCGGCGTGCGGGCGGTGCGTGCGGATCGTGAGCGTCCCGCCTTCGGGCATGGCATCCGCGGAGTTCACCGCCAGGTTCACGAGGACCTGCTCGAGCTGCCCCCGGTCCGCGTCGACGGGGAGGGGCTCGGGTGCCAGCGAGACGACGATCCGGATGTTCTCCCGGAGCAGGCGGCGGAGCAGCCTCTCGGTGGTCCGGACGGTCTCGTTGAGGTCCGTTCGCTCGAGCTTGACCATGTTGCGGTGGGCGAACAGCAGGAGCTGGCGCGTCAGCGCCGCCCCGCGCCGGATGTCCGCCTCGAGCTCCGCGATCGCGTCGGTCAGGACCCCCGGGTCGGCGCCCCGGTTCCGGAGCACCTCGGCGGTCCCCATGAGCGCCTGCAGCAGGTTGTTGAAGTCGTGCGCGACCCCGCCGGCGAGCTGCCCGATCGCGCGCAGCTTCTGCGACTCGCGTAGCTGCTCGGCGAGCTGCATCTCGGTGGTCACGTCCCTCTTCACGGCGACGTAGTTGACGATCGCCCCCGCGGAGCCGCGGATCGGCGAGATCGTCGCC
>Ga0335070_10000441_pt1 | contig 46057 bp, 34 predicted proteins | sample Lox_Sample_13_FD_206722 | JGI IMG/M metagenome (GOLD analysis project Ga0335070, IMG submission 206722) | Soil microbial communities from Loxahatchee National Wildlife Refuge, Florida, United States - Lox_Sample_1.3 | ecosystem: Environmental > Terrestrial > Soil > Wetlands | place: USA... | reverse complement strand
TCGCAAGGGGTTGGGTGTTCTAGTTGTTGCTTCTGTAGATGGTATGGCAGTCGGCGAGAGGCCAGATAGTTACTGAAGTAACATGGCGACAGTAGCTCTCGGCAAGAGGTGGCGGTGCTGTGATAATGGGCTGCTATCTGTGTCGATAACAGCCCGTGCTTAATTCTCGCCGACGATCGCGATGGTGTTGGCTTGGTTCTGGTTGGCCGTGCCCCAAACCACGGAGGCACCCCAGGCAGCCGATGTCCCCCAGACCACGCTGTAGCCTTGAGTGGTGTTGGTTCCCCAGACGACCGAGCCGCCCCAGACCACGGACTGTCCGGCGGTGTTGGTTCCCCAGACGACCGAGCCGCCCCACACCACCGAAGTGCCCCAGACCACCGAGCCACCCCACACTACAGAAGACCCGGTCACGATGTAAACGTTGCCGGAAGCGTCGACGGCGACCGTCGGCGAGTTCGCAACGCCTACGGTCGACGGAGCCAGGTCGGTACTCTGCACGGCGTTCTGAATGTCCAGATACCCGGCTCCCACGGTGAAGATATCGTATTGGCTGGTATAAGTCTGGCCGGTCGAGGGATCGGTCGCCGTGCTATAGCGCGGGAAGTTCTTGTAAGCAGTCTTCATCAGCCGCGCTTTGATTTGATCGGGAGTAAGGTTGGGACTCTTTTGAAGCATGAGAGCCGCCGCGCCACTTACGATCGGAGCGGCCATGCTCGTGCCATTCAACTTGAAGTACGCGGAAGAGGCGGCGGTGCTGCCAATGTTGCTGTAGTAATTGGTAGGAACGGAGTTCTGCGACGTAAACAGGGTGGCGCTGGTGGAAGACAGAGTCGAAATCACCTGGTTCCCCGGTGCGACGATATCCGGCTTGACCACATGGTCGAACAGCGTCGGCCCTTTGGAGCTGTAGCTGGCGATCAGGTCGTCGGCTCGATCGGGGGTCCCCATGGGCTTCATGGCGCCCACCGTGATCACGTAGGGATCGTTGCCGGGAGCATTGATGGTGCTGTATCCGCTGGTGCCGGCGGCGTTGTTGCGCCCGTCATTTCCCGCCGCGACCACCACGAGGATGCCCGCTTTCCACGCTGTTTCGACTGCCTGGCACAGCGGGTCCTGAGCGTAACTTCCGAAGACGCCACGGCCGAGAGAGAGATTGATGATGCGGATGTTGTATGTGCTCTTGAGCTGGATGGCCTGTTGAATCGCCGCGATCACCGCGCTATCGGTGCCGGAGCCAGCCTGGTCGAGGACGCGAAGATTGACGAGCTTGGCGTTGTTGGCTACCCCGAGGAAGGTCTTAGAGAAGGTCGAACCGGTTGAGTTGGCACCGTTCCCGGCGAGGATGCCGGCGACGTGCGTACCGTGCCCGTAGGGATCTGTGGTCGAGGTTTGACCGCTGACAAAGTTCTGACTATAGACGATGCGAGAACCGAACTCCCCATTATTGGTGATTCCACTGTCGATGACGGCGATGCCGATCCCACTTCCGTCATATTGGTTCCAAGCGGATTGAACAAAGACTGCCTGATCATAGAAGTCGGGATTGTTGGAGTAGGAAGCTGCTCGAATGGGACGATCCGGAGAAATGTAGGCGATATTGGGATCCTTGGCGAGCGTGGCCAGAACTCCGGCAGGGACGCGAAACGCGCCGGCTCTCACGACCCGCAAGTCTCTGCGCAGCGAACCGCCCATGGCCCGAACTTGGTTGAAATGCGACTGCATTGGGACGACGCGATACTGGATAATCACGTCCACCGGCGTTATCCCGGAGAGGTCTTCCAGCTCATGCGCCATCCGCTTGGACTGCCCAAGGGCAAGGCTCGGAGCCAGCGTCAGGGCCACAGCTAACAGACCCCATGACGCCCAGCCCAGCTTGTTGCTTCCCGTCGCTTTCATGTTCAAGTCTCCTAGTTCACCCAAGCCACCGTCTGCACAACCGTTCGCGCATCCCATGCTAGTTGTCACCGTTAACTAGCGTGCTGACGGAATTCGAGCTTGAAGTACTGCTGCTCGTGACCGCGTTCCCGCCCCACACGGCAAAAAATCCGTTGTTCGTACTGCTGCCCCAAGGCGCCGATCCGCCCCAGACGGCGAAACTGGCCCAGTTCGTCGATCCGCCCCAGACAGCGAAGCTGCTGCCTACGAATACATTCCCACCCCATACCGCAAAGCTGCTCCAATTCGAGGAACCACCCCACACGGCGAAGCTATCGTTCACAAAGTAGACACTCTGTGTCGTGGGGTCGTACTGCACCGTCGGCGACTTCGCCACGCCGGTACTGAGTTCGGCGCTGGCGAGGGCAGCCTGAATATCCACATACCCGGCTCCGACCGTAAACAGGTCGTACTGGTCTGTGTAGGTGACGCCGGTGGCTGGATCGGTATAGCTGCTGTATTGGGGAAATGTTTTGTAAGCCGTCTTCATCAGCCGGGCCTTCACCTGATCCGGCGTCATCTGCGGGTTCTGCTGAATCAGCAACGCTGCCGCGCCGCTCACCACCGGAGCTGCCATGCTGGTGCCGCTCAACGTGAAATAGGGCGAAACTCCGGTTCCAGTGGTCGTGTAAGAACTCAAGGGAACGAAGTTTCCAGGGTACGTGGCTGGCAGCGTGGAAGTGGGGACAGCGAGAAACGCCACAACCTGATTGCCCGGAGCCACCAGATCGGGCTTGGCAATGTGATCGATGGCGGTAGGGCCTTTGGAACTGTAGGTCGCAATCAGGTCGTCCGCCCGGGTGGGAGTGTCCATTGACCTCATCGCGCCCACCGTGATTGCGTAGGGATCGTTGGCGGGTGAATTGATTGTGGCGTATCCGTTTGTTCCGGCGGTGTTGTTCCGACCCTCGTTGCCGGCTGCGATCACTACGACGATGCCCGCCCGGTAGGCGGCTTCCACCGCCTGGCAAAGCGGATCAAGCTGATAGCTCTCGTAGACCGGACGGCCGAGCGAAAGGTTGATGACACGGATGTTGTACTTGCTCTTTAGCTGAATTGCCGTCTGAATAGCGGCAATTACGGCACTGTCGGTGCCTGTTCCATTGCTATCCAGGACCCGAAGATTGATGAGTTGCACGTTGGGCGCGATGCCTTTGAACGTCTGCACCGCAGACGAGCCAGAAGAGTTGTACCCATTGCCCCCAAGGATGCCGGCGACATGAGTACCGTGACCGTAGCCATCGAGTGTTCCCAAACCGTCGTTGACCCACGATTGACTGTAGACAATTCGGCTGTCTCCGGTGCCCCATTTGTTCAGGTCGGATTTCTTGACCGAGACACTTTTCTTGTCGGCAATGCCGCTGTCGACGACCGCCACTCCGATGCCGCTGCCATCAAAGCCGAGGTTCCATGCGTAAGGAGCGTTCGCAGCCGGGGCGGTATTCGTGAGACGGCCGCTCACTGGGCGATCCAACGAGATGAACTTCACCGAAGGGTCGTCCGACAAGCTGTCCGCTTGGTTGGCGGGCAGCGAAACTTGCATTCCGTTGATCAGGTTCAGGTCGGCGTTGAACTTGCCGCCATGCTTCACGACTTTGCCGTGGTCATCGGCGGTCGGCGGCGCATTGAGCTGCACGATTACGTTGATCGCGCTGCTCCCCGTCCCGTTTTGCAGATCGGACGCGAGCTTTTTCTTGTTTGCTGCCGCAGTGGCCGACAGGGCGAGAACGAGGAGAGGGACCATTACTCTTGATTTCATTCCACCTGCTCTCTGGATACACTCCATGAGTCCACCTTTCCTCGTATGCAACTCCCCCACCAAAGTGCCAGAGTCATAAGTATCTGAAATCAGTTGAGCCAAATCGATTTTCTAAAACGACTCTGAGGACAATCTGGCCTCAGCGTGGGACATGGGACAGAGTGGCGCAACCGCTGGGAACGTTACTTTGGTGTGACAGGCCGCACGAACAAGCTCACAAGGTCATTTTGGGTTGTGGCATCGTTTTATTGATTTGCGTCTAGCGCACTTCTAGAGGCGATTCGTCATATAGAGAGCATTTTTGATGGGCCGATAGCAGAGTGGAATGAGGGCTCCACGTTGGTCAGAAGGCTGAAGAATGCCAACTTCCTGGAAGACTCCGCCTCGAGAGAAAGATGAGAGAGCCGCTGGCGGTGACCGAGGTGGTCACCCCCGCGTCTCGGTGAACGTGGCCAGTCTTCAGCCTGCCATTCTCGATCAGTTGCGCGACCCCGTCGTCACGACCGACCTTCAGGGAAACATCACCGGCTGTAACAAAGGCGTAAGTCTGTACGGTTACACGCCCGAAGAACTGGTCGGTAGAAACATCGCCCTGCTGTATCGTCCGGAAGAACAAGCTTTGCTCACCAAGCACGTGCTTCCAACCGTGCTGGAGAAGGGGCGATTTGAGGGGGAACTCCGCTGTCGAGCCAAATCTGGCCAAGACGTCTATGTGCATCTCTGCTGGAGCCTGTTGCGCGACTCCAAGTTCATGCCGGCCGGCACAGTTGCGTTCGCCATCGATATTACGGGGAAGAAATTGCTGGCCCCGGCTGTTCGCCAGAACTCAAGCCGTTCGACTGCGGGTACGCACGAGGGCGCGGTTTCCCTGGTCCGGCGCGAGATTGACGGCACGCAGTTCATCATGGCCAGCCCGCTGATGTGCAAGTTCATGGGGATGGTCGACCGCGTCGCTGGGCATACCGAGACCGTTCTCATCACCGGCGAGACAGGTACAGGCAAAGAACTGGTCGCGCGTACCATCCACGAATTGTCGCAACGCCATAACAAGCCGCTGGTGGATATCAATTGCGCCGCCCTGCCCGAGCATCTGGTGGAAAGCGAATTGTTCGGCTACGAAAAGGGAGCCTTCAGCGGCGCCGATTCTTCCAAGCCCGGTTTGTTTGAACTCGCTGACAAGAGCACCATCTTTTTGGACGAGATCGGCGAGTTGCAGCCGCAGATTCAGGTGAAACTGTTGCGCGTTCTGGACGGGGCGCCCTATTTCCGTCTAGGCGGCCACCGGAAGATTACGGTGGACGTGCGCGTGGTTGCCGCGACCAACCAGGATTTGGATCTGGCGGTAAAGGAAGGGCGGTTCCGCAAAGATCTCTACCACCGGCTGAGCCAGTTCCAATTGCGGGTGCCGGCGTTACGCGAGCGCCCGGAAGACATCGTTGCTCTGGCCCAGCATTTCCTGTCGCTGAAGGCGCGGGATAAAACGCTGTCCGCGGATGCATTCGATGTGCTGCAGTCCCATTCCTGGCCGGGGAATATTCGCGAACTGCGCAACCTGATGGCGAAACTGGCCATGGCAGCGCCGAACGCGGAGATCACGGCGGCAGACGTTCAGGCTGAGTTCTCGGGTGAATTGCCCGCCGAAATGCAGGCGAGCGCCACGGCGCCCCTCGGCAGCCTCGAGAACATGGAAGAGCAGATGATTATCCGGGCTCTCGAACAATCCGGCGGTCATCGCGCCCATGCAGCCGAACGACTCGGAATCTCCCGCCGCACCTTAAGCCGCAAGCTCCGGGAATACGGAATTGATGTGCCCTCGGGAGACGGTTCCGTGACTCTCGGGACCATCAGCGAGGAACGACAGAAGTTTTTCCGCGCCAAGGTGAGCTTACCGGTTACATTGCGCAACGCTCAGGGTAAGGAAGTCCAGGCGCAGGCCGTCAACCTGAGCACGGGAGGGATGGGACTGGACGACGTCAATGACCCTATCGGCTTTGCCGGATTGCTCGACGTGAGCTTTCTTTTGCCGGAAAGCGAGACGGTGATGCAGGCCAAAGGGCGCCTGGTGTGGGCGGATGTGGGAGGGAGAGCCGGTTTGAGATTTGTGGTAGTTGAACCTGCGCTTTTTGAGCAACTACAGCGCTGGACGAACCGGAAGATGAAAGACGAAGGCTGGGAATTGCCGTCCTGATGGCCGGGCGGCCTACCTCTGCACGAGATTCACCTGCGGACGCCGGCTTTCCGCCGTATTTCTCCGTCATTTTTCCGTCTTTCGAAGCTTGCGCCAAATTCTGTTACAGGCGTCGCCGTGGAAGGCGCGGCGGGCCTCTCGGGCTACTTCTTTCAGCCAACACGTGTTGAAGGGCAAGGACTTGACACGCTGGTTCGTTTGGCAGGTTTCTTGCTCCGCAGATCACTAGCACTGCTATGCCCGCGATCACTGCGAGTGCCGATGAAGCCCGTGCGGGAAACACGGCGGCGGTGTCGTACGCGTCATTGATGGAGCAGGTCGGCAAACCCAGGATTGTCCCCCGCTACCAGTTCGAGGTTCGGTTCAAGATCCATGTCGAGCGCTGCGGCGAAACACTGGTGACCGAAGGTTGGGCACGTGACCTGGGGGAAAGCGGGATTGGAGCTTTTGTGGCTGCACATCTGCTGGTGGGAGAGCACGCGACACTCCGGATTCCACTTCCGGATGGATCTGAACTTGTCATCCCCGCCAAAGTGAAAAGAAACCTAGGTACACAATACGGTTTTCAGTTCACCGCTCTAAGCCCAGAACAAAGAAATCAGATTCTCCGCGCCGTGGAAGGGAGCAAACCCGTCCCCTTCAATCCGACGTCGCTTTGAAAGGTAGATGCGCTGACCTTCGGCGCCCATCCACTCTGCGAAACACTGCATTCCGCTTTGGCCGCGAGCGTGATGGTGACAACCCTGCAAAAGTGAACTAAGCTGAATGTGATTCCCAAGTTTTCCTCAGCCGGGATGGCGGAACTGGCAGACGCAGCGGACTCAAAATCCGCCGGTACTTGGTACCTTGGGGGTTCGATTCCCCCTCCCGGCACCAGCGTTTCCCTTTTGTTTTGTAAAGCCTAGATGGCCGTTCCCTGCTTTGGCGTCGAGCGCCGGTTCCTGTCTGAGAACTGTTCACTGTAAAAAAGGCATACGCAGTCAGTGAGCAGGGGCCATTGCCCAAGGTTTGGCGCAATTCCACAGGCGCTGTCTGTCGGTTTGGTGGTGTGTGGTTCTCCGCAGCAAACCGGGACTCCTGCGATCCTGTCCAAGGCTTCGATTACGAATGGAACTCCACTCCCTGCGCCAGGTGAATTTCACCGCCCCAGTTGATGGTATTGGTCTGGCGCCGCATGTAGGCCTTCCAGGAATCCGAGCCGGACTCGCGGCCTCCGCCGGTTTCCTTTTCGCCGCCGAAGGCGCCACCGATCTCCGCACCTGAGGTGCCCACATTCACGTTTGCGATGCCGCAGTCCGATCCCATGAAGCTGAGGAACTTTTCCGCCTCGGCCACGCTGTCCGTGAAGATACCTGACGAGAGGCCTTGGGGAACCGCATTGTGCAACGCAATCGCCTCATCGATGGTCCGGTATTTCATAACGTAAAGGATCGGAGCAAAGGTCTCAGTTTGCACGATCGCGGCGTCATTGCGGATTTCGACAATGGTCGGCAGAACGAAAGTCCGCCTGCCAAACGGCGGCGGATCGAGCGCCTTGCCTCCGTACAGCACTGTTCCGCCCTGCTGGCGGACAGCAACCAAGGCCTTCTCGTAATCCGACACGGCCGCTTCGTCGATCAGCGGCCCCATCAGGGTTCTAGGATCGAGTGGATCGCCAATTTTCACTTTTTCGTAGTTAGCAATCAGCTTGCGAAGGAACGTGTCGTAAGCGCTCTCGTGGATGATCAGCCTGCGCGTGGAGGTGCAGCGTTGCCCCGCTGTCCCGACGGCGCCGAAGAATGCCGACGCCAGCGCTCCTGTCAAGTCGGCCTTGTCGGAAATGATTAGGGCATTGTTGCCCCCAAGCTCGAGAATTGTGCGACCCAAGCGGGCGCCGACAACCTGACCGATTCGCTTTCCCATCCGGGTCGATCCGGTGGCGCTGATCAGGGTGAGCCGGTTGTCGGCCAGAATCCGTTCGCCGACGGTCGATCCGCGTCCGACGACCACACAGGACACTCCGTGCGGAACACCATTGGCCTTTAATACCTCGCGGATGATGTTCTGGCATGCGATGGCGCATAACGGCGTCTTGCTCGAAGGCTTCCACACCACCGGATCGCCACAGACGAAAGCCAGGGCGCAGTTCCATGACCAGACCGCAACCGGGAAGTTGAAGGCAGTAATGACGCCGATCGGCCCCAGAGGGTGCCACTGCTCCATCATGCGGTGCATCGGCCTCTCGCTCTGGAGTGTGGGGCCGGACAGGGTCCGGCCTAGACCGACCGCATAGTCGCAGATGTCGATCATTTCCTGCACTTCCCCCAGGCCTTCGGTCAGAATCTTGCCCATTTCCAGCGAGACGAGTCGTCCGAGTAGATCCTTTTTCTCACGCAGGGCGACCGCAAACCGACGTACGATCTCGCCTCTTTTGGGAGCAGGCAGAGCGCGCCAGAATTCGAACGCTTTCATCGCCTGCGCGACGACGGCGTTGTAGTCGGCCTCACTCGCCTGCTGGACTTTGGCCAGCAATTCCCCGGTGGTCGGGCTGTGGACTTCGATCCAGTCGCCGCTGCTCGCAAACCACTGGTCTCCGTAACTCGCACCCGCAAGTTCTGCCCGCAATCCCAGAGAGTTGAGAATTCTGTCTTTTTCTCCCATATCAATGACCTTTCAAAAATGTGTGGAGATAGCCTCTTCATCCAAACTAAAGCAGCTTAGGTTTTTGTGAAACCGCAACCCTCCCAGAATTGTCATCCTGACCCTGAGCGCAGCGAAGGGGAAGGACCTCTTTTATTTGCATGAACAGCAGATCCTTCGGCTGTGCTCGGTCGCCTTGCTCCTTCGCTCCGCCTCAAGATGACAATTCATGAAGACGGGCTACGCTAAAACCAAACTGTCCCCTCAAGCCGCACGGACTAGAATGCCTCGGTCCGCTCTTTGCACGAAATATTGAGCCGCGCGAGTTCGTTCAGCACCGGATTGTATATGTTCGGGGTCACTGGACGCAGGACGCCGGTCGCAGTAATGCGGCCAGTAAGAATCATATCCACCCCGATTGCAGCCGGCAAAGAGACCGTTCGCGACATGGATGAATCGCCGCGCGGGATTCCGTAGTCGACGAGTTCGGAGACGATCCGTTCCTTTTTGCCATCGGGGAGTTCGGCTCGGAAGTCGTGGAACAAAACGATCATGTCCCGCTCACCGGGGCGGAATGCCAGCTTCTCGTACATCAAATCGCCCATCGCATCGAGGGGGCTGATCCGCTCGGCCTCCAGCTTCCGGCTGGAGAACATTCCCAGCCATTCGAGATTCCGGATTGGGTAAGACTCCTTCGGGATCCCGAGCTTCCTGGCTGTAGCGGCCGCCAAGTCCTCACTTCCGGAAGCACCCGCCAGGTTCCGCATCATGTCGGCATAGGTCTTCCCACGCGCATCGATTTCGTCCAGCGAGAGGAGGCCCAGCTTCCCGAAGTTAAACAGGCAATCGCACCAGCCCATGTTGCGAAGAGTTCCGCGGTACATCGTCTGGATGCCCTGCAGCCCGTAAACGTCGATGTAGCTGATCGAATCCCGATTCGGATAGGCTTCGTAGTCTCCCTGGTCCGGAACCGCGAGGATGTGCATATCGCGGAAGAGGCGATGGGAGGGGATCTCGACCTTACGGCCATCCATCAGGTACATCGCGCTGTTTCGGCCGGCCAGCAGAACGCCTCTGGGAGCCCAGGAGAATTTATAGCCGAAGGGATTGTCGTTGGCTTCTGGCGCCGGCAGGCCGCCACAATACGATCTGAAGGAAACGATGCGCCCGCCGCGTTTCCGGACGTCGTCGATGATCCGCATTGCGGACATGTGATCAATGCCAGGGTCGACGCCGATTTCATTCAGAATTGTGACTCCCGCTTTCTTCGCAGCGCCATCTAGCTCCTGCATCGCAGCCGAAACATAGGAGGTTGTCACCATGTGTTTCTTACTAGCGATGCAGTGCTTTGCCACCACCGGATGGAACGTATAGGGAACGAGGCTGACCGCGAGGTCGCAATCCTTTATCAACTGCGCCAGGACGGTCTCATCCTGAACATTGAGAGCGAGTGCCTTCCCGGCTGGATGACCTGCAATCATGGCTTCCGCCTTGCTTACCGTCCGGCTCGCCATGGTGACCTGATAACCCTTTTCCAACAGATACCGTACCAACGGCCTGGCTACCAGCCCGGCGCCCAACACTAGAACACGTTTCATATTTCGGCTCCTGGATTGGGGAAGGTGAGCAACTGAGCCCTTCCGCATAGTTGGAGTCTCATCCGCAGCTCACGGATGCGCCTCCAGATGTCTTTGAATGTACTGATAGTCAGGGGTCAACCGCCCCCGATGCACGATCACGGCCCGCTTCAAGTAAGGCGGCAAGTCGAGCATTTCGAAGGGAACCTGCCAGTCGGCGGTCACCAGGGGGGCAACCATGTCGCGCAACACGGAACTGAAGTACTGGGACGATTCCCGGGGAATTTCGCACGGGAGATTGTCGATAGCCATGATGACCGGCCCATTCCCTTCCACACCGTCCCGAACAGAATCCTGTTCAGGGAGATAAACGTAGCAGGGGTGGTCCGGCTCGGTGGGTCGCAAGGTGAGTTCGACGCTTCCTTCAATGTCGCAACTGATATCGCCGATTACCTTGAGGCGCGGGGCGGAGCCCGGGAGGTAGTTTTTCCTGGCCCACTCGCGGGTGACCAAACGCGGATATCGCGAATCCCAATAAATGCAGTTGACCAGCACATCAAGGTGCGGCAGGTGTTTTTCAAAACGGCCCTCATATCGTTCCGGATGGTCATAATACTCTTGCAGGTTGAACGGGGTGTTCTGTTCCTTACGTTCGACCATGTCCTCCTCGCGGAAGACGACTTTCATAGGTCGCGGGCCCGCGGCTGCGGACGCCACAGCCGCCAGATCCCGAACGGGCACCTCCACAGGTTTAAGACAGTCGAACACTTCCTGTGCCCCCATCGACACATGGCCATACCCGGAAAAGCCAACGATCAATGGGCGTGCTGCCGATTGACGCACAATTTCGTCGCCTAGCGTGGTGAGGTGAGCTTTAGCCTCGTTCAGGTCCAGATACTCGAAGGCCGAGCGCACCTGTGAAAGAGGCGTTGACACTCCAGCCGCGGCCAGTCGTCTCCCGAGGCAGTGCAGCGTCTCGATCATTCCGGCGTAGCCGGCATGGCGGCCGAAGAAAATCAGCCTTCTCTTCTGATCATCCGTGATCTTCTCGTAGTCCACGAGGGAACAGCCCAATTCCATCAAACGCCGAAGCATGGGCATGTTGTGCGGTTGCCCTTTCACCACGTGCGCGAAGAAGACGTAGGTCTTTTCGGGCAACAGCAGGTGCGTCGGTATTTCCTTCACCGCAAGGATCACCGACGCAGGGCCAAGATCCTCGTTCACCTCGACTCCAGCGGACCGGTACTCATCATCCGTGTAAACGCGCACACTGGAGGGCTGGACAAGAAACCGTAGCCCCCGCTTCGCCTGCAGGTCGGATGTATCAGCGGGAATCAGAGGCACGCGACGTTCCCACTTGTTCTTGTCTTCCCTTCGAATCCCAATGATCGCGTTCATAGGAGAGTTTTTCCGTTGCCGCAGCGTTTGTCTTATTCTTCGAAACAAGGATTGCCGTCGTGACCTGACTTCTGATGATCCTTGATAATGCGGCTCAGCCGGGAATAAGCCTCATTCAGGGACTGCCTCTCTTGCTCCGTCAGGTTCGGATTCTCAAGAGCAGTAAGAATGTCATCGAACTGTGCTTCCAACTTCTCAAGTTCTGCACAGAGCATGGCGGCCTCCGTTTCCTGCCCCCTTATGAAAGTGACTGCCAAGGGGACCAGCTTGGAAGGCCAGCCCCCTTTCGCCCGAGTTCATCCTGGTCAGGCAACGCATCTGGCCATGAGCTCTTTTCGCCCCAGGCCCAGGATGCCGTGCTTCTTTCCTGCTTTCTTGAACGCCTCGATGGCGGTGTCCAGGTGATGTTGTTCATGAGCTGCGGAGAGTTGCGTACGGATGCGCGCCTGCCCTTTCGGCACGACCGGGAAGAAGAAGCCAACTGCGTAAACACCCTCCTCAAAAAGGTCGCGGGCGAACTCCTGCGCCAGTTTCGCGTCGTAAAGCATGACGGGAACGATCGGGGTATCGCCTTCCTTCAGGTCGAAACCTGCTTCCTGCAGCAGCCCACGCCAGTACTTCGCGTTCCACTCTAGTTTGTCGCGGCGTTCGGTGGTGGTGCTGATCAGGTCCAGTACCTTGAGCGCACCCGCCACGATCACCGGCGCTACGGCGTTGGAAAACAGATAAGGCCGCGCCCGCTGGCGGCACATTTCCACCAGTTCACGACGCCCGCTGACGCACCCTCCGGAAGCCCCGCCCAGCGCTTTGCCCAGCGTGGTCGTGATCACATCGACCTTCCCGAACACGCCACAATGTTCATGCGTTCCACGTCCGGTCTTGCCGATGAAACCGGTGGCGTGAGAGTCATCCACGAACACCATGGCGTTGTACTTTTCCGCTAGTGCGACGATCGCGTCGAGCTTGGCAGTATCGCCGTCCATGGAGAACACGCCATCTGTGATGACCATGCGGAACCGCTTGTCCTGGTGTTCCTGCAGCTTCTCCTCCAAGTGCCCCATGTCGGAATGCTTGAAGGTGTCCTGCATGGCCTTGCAGAGGCGCATCCCGTCCACAATGGAGGCGTGAACGAGCCGGTCGGCAATCATCACGTCCTTTTCATTCAGGCAGGCCTCGAAAAAGCCGGCGTTGGCATCCATGCAGGAAGGGAAGAGCAGGGTGTCCTCGGTCCCGAGAAACTGGGTCAGCCGATTCTCCAATTCCCGGTGAATGTCCTGGGTACCGCAAATGAAGCGCACCGATGACATTCCGTAGCCGCGTGAGTCGAGCCCAGCGTGCGCGGCCGCAATCACTTCCGGATGGCTCGACAGCCCAAGGTAGTTGTTGGCGCATATGTTGATGCACTTCCGTGGGGGCGAGCCCACCGGAAACTCCACCTCAATGCCCGATGACTGCGGCGAGTGGATATACCGCTCTTCTTTGAACAGTCCTGCGGTTCTGATTCCCTCAATATCTGTTTGATAAGACTGGCGCACTGTATCAGAGAAGGACATAGCATACCTCGCGTAGTGAGATTCGCTGCCGTGCTTGGGCTGAACCACATTGCGGCCGCGCCAAGCGTGCTCTAGACGCTGCCGACTTCTGTCTTGTGGAACCGCCGTACCAGGGCCACGATGCGCTCGACCGTATCGAAAGCTTCCGGTGTGGCATCGGCGTCCGGAATATGAATCGAATACTTCTTTTCCAGGAACCGCAGCAGAGAAACCATGGAGAAGGAATCTACCAGGCCGCTGGAAATCAGCGGCGTGGTCTCGGTGATTTCCCGGTCGTCTCCCTCAGGAACATACTCCCGGATGATGTAATCGCGAACAACTTTGCTGATTTCGTCCATGGTCGTTCTTCAGTCCTCCATGATGGTGGAAAGATCCCCCACGGGCTCGTTGAACTCCTTGCAGCGCAGGATGCGGCGCACAATCTTGCCGCTGCGCGTCTTGGGCAGCGAGTCCACGAACTCGATTTCCTGGGGCATGGCCAACGGCGACAGCCGCTTGCGAATGTTGTTCATGATTTCCAGTTCCAGGTCATCGGATGGCTGGAAACCTTTCTTCAGAGTCACGTACGCTTTCACGACTTCCATATTGACAGGGTCCGGCTTGGCGACGGCGGCGGATTCCGCCACCGCGGGGCATCCCAGCAGGGCCGATTCGATTTCAAAAGGACCGACCAGATGTCCGCCAGTGTTGATAACGTCGTCATCCCGTCCCATGAACCAGAAGTAGCCATCAGGATCGACGGAGGCTCGGTCGCCGCATAGGTACCAGCCATTCTTGAACTTCGCCTGGAATCCGGCCACGTTGTTCCAGTAGCCGCGAATCTGTGACGGCCAGCCGGGGCGCAGCGCAATCAAGCCGGCCACGCCTGCCCGATTCACCGGCGCGTAGGTCCTGGGATCCAGCACGGTCGCGGTGATTCCCGGAAACGGTTTCCCCATGGAGCCGGGTTTGATCGGCATTCCGGGAAGGTTGGTGATGACGATGCAGCCGGTCTCGGTTTGCCAGAAGGTGTCGTGAAACGGCTTGCCGAACACCTCTTGCGACCAGAGCACGGCTTCGGGATTTAGCGGTTCGCCGACGCTCGCCAGATGGCGCAAGCTCGACAAGTCATGCCTGCGGATGATTTCTGCTCCCTCCTTCATAAGCAGGCGGATGGCGGTCGGCGCCGAGTACCATACCGTGACGCGGCGCTTCTCCATGAATTCGTACCATCGCTTGGCGTTGAAGCCGGAATCCAGAACCACCTGCGTAATCCCGTTCGCCCATGGACCGATAATGCCGTAGGACGTGCCGGTGACCCATCCAGGATCGGCGTTGCACCAGTAAATGTCGTCGGGCCGGAGATCGAGCACCCACTTGGCGGTAAGGTATTGCGAGATGATCGAGTAGTGAACATGCTGCGCACCTTTCGGCTGCCCCGTCGTGCCGGAGGTGTAGTGCAGAACCGAGGGTGACTCGGCCGTTGTCGGATAAACGAAGAACTGTTCAACCCGCGCAGCCTGCTCCATCGCGAGGGCAACCTCGCGCTCCTGTGATGAAGCCGGGTCCGCGTCCACGACGATGATGTGTCGCAGATTCGCAAGCTGGCTGCGGATCTTGCGGACCTTGTGCAGATGTTTCTTTTGGGTCAAGATGGCGGAAGTTCCAGCATCAGCAAGCCGTACCAGCAGTGATTCGTCGCCAAATGCGGAGAACAGCGGTTGTGCCACCGCGCCCATCTTTAGAATCCCAAGAAACCCGATATAGAGCTCGGGCACACGGTCCAGGAACAGGCAAACCCGTTCCCCCTGTCGGATACCCAGCCCCGAGAGGAAGTGGGCGATGGTGTTGGAGAGAATTCGAATGTCGTCGTAGGTGAATTGCTTTTCGTTACCCTGATAGTCTTCCCAAAGCAACGCGAGCTTGTTGGCCATGCCCAGTTGGCAAATGCGATCGCTGCACATCCAAGCGATGTTGATCGGGCCACCGGACTGATAGCCCAGTGCCTGCTCGGCCACTTTCCAATCGAAGTTTGCGACGAGTTGCTCGTAGGACGGCGGGGCGCTCATACGCTGATCCCCTCCTGGCGCCGCGACTGCCTGGATCCCCGGTGGAATGGCAGTTCTCGCGCACAACCACGGCGGTTTAATCTATCCGCTTTCAAACAGTCCCGCAGTGATCGGCGTCATTCGACGGTGTGACACGACCGACACGGCGAGCCGAACCTGACCGAGGAACATATCCAACCAGCCTCGGAATCCGATCCCCGTCTCCCGAGAGCTGCCGTCTCAAACGACGAGCTACTTGTACTTAATGACCACGGCAATGAGCAGCATAAGCAACGCGGTCGGGAAATAAACGAAGACCGCGAACTTGGCGGTGTAGCGAATGTATTTGAAGAACTTGACGCCGGCCATCGAGCAAACGGTAAAAGCGATGCCGTCCCACGGCATCCAGAAGTTGAACGCGCCGGTGGCAAATTGAAATGCCAGGACAACGATCTGCTTGGAAAAATGCAGCACATCGGCGAGCGGCGCCAGAATCGGCATCAGAGTGGCCGCGGTGCCCGAAGCACTTCCGAGCAACGCGGCGGTCAGCGCACTGATACCGAACATGACATAGGCAATGATGACTTCCGGGACTTTGCCCAAATAGGCGGCGAAGTAATTCAAGATGGTGTCCAGAATCCGGGCGTCGCTAAGGATGAAGTAGAGGATTTGCGCCGCGCTCATCATGACGACCGCGATAACCACGCTCTTCATTCCTTCGATGTTCTTGTCGATCATCGTTTTCGCCGACATCCCTCCGGCCAACGGGATGATGATTCCCATCCACAAGAACAGCGAGCCGATTTCCCGAAATCCCCATTGATGGGCCATCAGGCCGTACATCAAAATGCCGAAGCCGATGGCCAGGAGGACAAGCACCAGGACGCGGCGAGCGGTCATCGCATATTGCTCGGTAGCGGTTGACTCCACCTGCAGCCGGGCCCGATTCTCTTTGTCCTCTTCATGAGACAGCGATCGTGTTGGGTCTTTGCGGACTTGGCGGGCATAGCGCATGATCGCAATGCTGGTGATGGACATGAAGACCAAGAAGCTGATGATCCGGAACCACGAGCCGGTGTATAGGGGCACGTTGGCAATCGCCTGCCCAATGGCTACGTTGTAGGGATTCGTAATGCCGCAAGCGAAGCCGATGGCAACGCCCCAATAAAGAATAAAGACGGCCACCATCGAGTCAAATCCCATGGCCAACATCAGCGGCGTGAGGATGAGGATGAACGGAATCGCTTCTTCATACATTCCGAAAGTTGAGCCGCATAGCCCAATGGCAACCACGATGGCCGGGATGAAGACGATTCCCAGGCGCCCGGCTTTCCCGATCAGTGCTTGGATCCCGGCACTGATGGCGCCGGTCGCGATGATGGCGGTGAGCGCGCCCGCCGACAGCATGATGACGAAGGAGCGTTCCGCGCCTTCCACTGCTCCGCGCATGAACACGGTCCACAACTGGAAGAAACCCTGCGGAAAGGACTGAGCGCGGTGGAACGAGCCGGGCACAACGATATCCCGCATGCGCCCCATGACCATGACGGAATGGCGCTCGAACTGACCGCCTGGAACGATGTAGGTCAGAACCGAGAAACCGACGCACATCAGGAACACGATGACCAACGGATTGATATTGCTCATGAAGTCAAAGAAATGCTGGCGGAAAGTCTGCATGGGTCCCTCGTCGTTCGGTTCTGGAGATCAAAAATCGCAGAAGAGCTTCTGCTTCTTCAAGCTTCGTAAAACACTTTCGTCTTCACTTCCGGCAAAAGCTGTTGCACTTGGCGGATGGCGGCCGCGGCGCGCTGATTGTCGTAACCCGTCAGCACTTCGGATGCGGCGGCGGGATCGAGAGCTGCAGCCCGAGCTTCGACTGCCGGCAGGCTCGCAAACGTTTCGGCTTCAAACTTCTGCCAGGCGGAAGTGACTATTTCGATGCACTTGCTGTAGCCGTAATCGGCGAGTTTCGCCAGTTCAGTGAACAGCCAGTAGGCCGAAGCCGGATCATAAGAGCGCGAGGCATACGCATAATGCGGCTCTACCGCGCTGATTCCCAGGTGAAACGGAACGTAAACACTGGTGAGAGAAGTCGCCATAGCGCACCACATCCGATTGCCAATGTGCGGCAACGTGCGCCGCAATTCCACGATGACGCTCGCCTCAGTGTTCATGCGGGCAATAGTCCGCACACCCGTGCGGAAAGGGGAGCCGTCTTCTCCGGCCTTGAATTGTGGCGTGCCTTCAAAAATGTCGCGCATAAACTGCATCAGATCAATGACGCCTACTTTGCCGAGAGACGAGTAGCGGTTTTCGAGCACGGCATGACGGTCACAGTTGTAGGCGTCGCGCTGATTGTGGGGATCACCGTAGGTCGCGGCAAAATCGAAAGGACCGTCCGTGTACCAGCCCTGTTTGCGGGCATAGTCCACAAGGGTGGCCGGGTACATGAAGTTCTCGTGATCATTGAAGTCAATGGCGCCGATGCGGTAACAGTTGGCGCGCATCGCGATTTCATCGGGGCCGACTCTTCGGGCAGCCCATTGGCCGCCGCGCGCCAGCTCGACCCACCACGCATCGTCGTAGTCAGCGACAGCCAGCATCGTGCCGGAATCGCAGCTCAACCCGTGTGTGGTGCACAGTTCGCCTATTAGCACGGCGCCTTCGCGAGCCGAGCGCGCGCGCTCCAGAACCAGTTGCACAAATTCCGTCCAGATCACGCCGCCCGGAACAGCGTCGTACGCCCTTGCTTCCGGGATTCCACGCATCAACGCCATGTTGTTCGCAACCGTGACGCCATGTTCGTTGACCCCGGCGGTGTGCTCCCCGGGATAGTGATTCTTGTCGAAAATCTTCGTGGCGATATACCGCGGCAGCTCTGCCGACTGTGGCAGCGAGCCGCCAGAATACAGTGGATACTGCTCTCCGGCAGCCGCTTTGCGCCGCGGGCTGACTTCAATCTTGTGCGCGGAGTTCCGCCCCAGTTCTTCGCTGTGAGCTAGGAGCACAGAACCAGTGGCGCTGCGGTTCTTGCCTACGACTATGGTCGTACACATGAATGGCTCCGAAATCTACTCTGAGACACCAAAGAAAGCGCCTAAGACTTTCAAGTAAGTAGCGACACGCTCGGACAACGGCGGTTCGTTTTCCGCATGCAGGATATTTTCCGCAGTGATCACCGGACAACACCCGCGTAGCTTGTAGAGGAGTTCGTCAATGGAGCCGTCCTCGGTGTTGACGATGATTCCGTCGGTGAGCCGTTCTCCAAACCGTGTAGTGCCGTCCTTGATGAGCGGCAATGAGCTGTTCTTCAAGCAATTGACGACACGCTTCGCGACGGGGTGGTCGAGGCAGTTTTCACCCGATATGTAGAGATACGAGCCCCACCCTTCTAGGTGATAGTCGGGAGCTTCGTAGACCGGATCTTCATGCAGGTCGAGCACCGCGGCGTCGGGGTTGATGGTCATCGTATCAAGGACGAATGCAGTGATTGCGCCTGCTTCCGGGGACGCCGCAGCCGGGAGCCGGCCCAGACAATGGTCGCTGTCGGAAACGCTTTGGCCGTTCGGTCCGTAGCGGATGTGGTGAAAATAACCCCACGGATTCAACAGCGGCATGAGCAGAATCTTTCGGTCGCAGCCGAGTTGCCCCAGCTTCCCGGCATACCGGGAATTTGCGATGGCGCCCGCGGGTTCGCGGCCATGGATTCCGCCAATCAGGACATAGTCGACACGGACCGAGTTGAAATAGGCATAGATGGGAAGACGTTCACCCTCGGCGGTCGTTTGTGTGGTGATTTCCGCTCTTTGCCAACCTACCGCCAGCAGTTCATCGCAGCGGCGATAAATCTCCGCAATTGCAGGTCGTCCGTCACCGATCGGAGGGATAGAGGAATAGTCCTTGTTCAGCATCAGAATTGAGAACAGCGGATTGTGCCACACGCGGAAGCCGGGCAGGCACATTACCCAATCGAATGCCACAGCCTAATCTCATCGCGAAAAGGAGACAAGGACTTTTGCCACGAAATCTGGCTTCTCGTGAATGTGACCTCAATCCACACATGCCCGTCGTCGGTTGTGAATGCGCGACCATAGGGTTCAACTCGAGTGCCTTGTGATTTGTCAGATAACTCGCTTAGCGTGAGCTTCAGCGACACAGCAGAAGGTGGTGGTGTGCGCGCGCTGACACACTGTGTGTGCCGGTACACAGGTTCGGTGTTTGTCCTTGCAGCGATGGAAATCGCGCGACCGGAACCCGACAATGATGCAGGCGCGCTTCGGTCGTGCCTACGGCACTGGTTTCTTGTTTCGACTTTCCATCCCACCAGTGAACTGGTGGCTATTTTCACCAACCCTCGGGACCCTTTCCCGGCGGCACGCATTTGGCGGTTCCCTTGCTGGCCGCGAGAAATGCACGGTCTCCTGATACGCGGCAGGAAGGCTCAAGTGATTTCGCACGTGCCTACTCAGGCTCTGCCGTGTGATCCAGGTCGTTGTGGAGCATCTGTGGAGCATGCATAATCCTCTTTCACCTCATGGTCTGTCGACTGCGGAGCATTCCGTGAGAACTGCGCACATCGCCGCCGGCATTTTCTTCTTCTGGGTCGCAGTGGGCTGCCGGGATCGCGGGCTGCCAATCCTTGCGGTCGAGGTTCAGCAGTCGGAGGTCATCGCCGACGGGCGTTCGACGGTGCGTTTCCCATTGCATGTATCTCGGCGAGAGTCGCCGGACCTTCATGATCTGACCGTACAGCTTCTGGGCGAGCATGGGCACGGGCAAGCGTTCATCGAGGGAATGCCGCTGGCGCTTGTATACCGGGCTGGCGTCCTGCCTGGGACCGTGACGCTGACTCTGTCGGGAAAGATGGTGAAGCCAGCGACGGTTACCGTCACATCCGTTCCAGACTACCGGGACAGCTTTGGCGACGGGACGCCGGACTTTCTGCGTCTCGACTTGGTAACCGACCGGCAGGCTTTCCGAAGGTGGTTCACCTTGATCGCCGAGCACGAGGCCTTTGCCGGTTCTGGCCTGCCGGCGGAGATCCGTGACTGTGCTGCGCTGCTGCGGTATTCCTACCGGGGAGCCATGCGTCGCCACGACGCAGTATGGGCAACAACCATGGATCTTGGAGCGGTCCCTGCGGTCGCAGACGTGACCAAGTATCAGTACCCCTACACCCCGGTCGGCTCCCGGTTGTTTCGCGTGAAAGAGGGCCGGTTTGCGCCCACGGATCTGAGCGACGGCACGTTCGCGGAGTTTGCCGACGTGAAAACCATGGTGCTGGCGAACGCGCACCTGGTCAGCCGCGATGTCCGCCGAGCGCTGCCGGGCGATCTTCTCTTTTACCGCCAATTCGAACAGCGCTCGCCGTTTCACTCGATGATCTTTGTTGGGCGCAGCAATTTCGGCCCGGGCGATGACTGGGTCGTCTACCACACCGGTCCTGACGGAACATGGCCCGGCGAGATGCGGCGGGTTCAGCTTTCGTCCCTGCTGCGGCATCCCGACCCGCGCTGGCGTCCGGTGCCGGGGAATCGGAACTTTCTTGGGGTCTATCGCTGGAACATTTTGAGAGAGGCGAACTGATGAGGACACGAACGATCGCGGTACTCGCACTTCTTCTGATCAGTATTCCCGCACTGGCCCGCGAAAAGAAGATCTACTTCTCGGTGACAACGAACAAAACGTTCCGGCCCGGCGAGAAACCCAAGATCCAGCTCTACGCGCACGATGTGGACGTGCTGGAGTTCCGCGTTTACCGGGTCAAGGATCCGGTTCAGTTCTTTCAGAAGCTGGATAATGTTCACGAGTTCGGGCCGCAATACTCTCCCCCCGAAAACGTCGAGGAGCGCACTTGGCTAGAGCGTTTTCACGATTGGAAGATGCGCCTGTGGCGCTGGATTCGCGACTTCTTCCGGGGCCAGTTCTCCGCTGAGTCCAGGGCTGAAATCCGAGAGCGCAATTCCCAAGGCGGACAGCGCAGCGCAGTCAGTGGGGCCACCGGTTTTGCTGCCGTCCCGATCCTGAATTCCCAGCAGCTAGTGGCTCGCTGGCGGATGAATCTGCCGCCGAGGTACGTGAGTGAAGCTTCCGACCTGCCCATGGATTCGCTGCCTTCCGGGGCATACGTAGTCGAAGCAACCGACGGAACCTACCGCGCGTACACCGTGCTTCTTGTGTCGGAGATGGTCCTCGTCACGAAGACTTCGAGCGGCCGCCTGCTCGCCTATACCGCCGAACGCGAGAAAGGCCAGCCGGTGCCAGACGCTGTTGTTACCACCTGGCGACATAAGAAGCAGGCTGCGCAATTCAAAACGGACGGGCAGGGAATCGGCGAAGCGAGAATTGCTCCCGATGCAGACGAGAATAGGGAAGAGGCGGAAGAGACATCCTCGGACTATGGCTCCGAATGGGTGCTGGCGCAGCATGGCGGCGATGTGGCGCTCGTGGCGCCGTACTCGCTCAACGTCAGCAGCGATCCGAGTCGTGATTGGAGCGGTTACGTTTACACGGACCGCCCTGTCTATCGTCCCGGAGACACGGTTCACTTCAAGGCGATCCTGCGCAAACAGGACGGGGACCGGCTATTGCTGCCGACTGAACGTGAAGTGCAGGTCAAGATCGAGGACTCCGCCCACCATACGATTCTGCAGAAAACCTATCCGCTCTCGGCCTTTGGCAGCCTGAATGGCTCGCTCGATCTGCCGTCCACAGCGGCCCTGGGATATTGCTCCATCAGCCTTTCCAAGGGTTACGTCACGGGAAGTTTTCAGGTCGAGGAGTACAAGAAGCCCGACTACTTTGTGAAGGTTACGCCTGAGGCCCCGCGCGTGTTGCAGGGCAACAGCCTGAAGGCCACGATCGAAGCCCGCTACTACTTCGGCGAGCCGGTGGCGAACGCGAAGGTAAAGTACGTAGTTCACACCCAACGCTCGTACTACTTCGGGGAAGAAGAGGGAGAAGAACCGGAGGCAGCCACGGCGGGAGGCGGCGATGAGGGCGCTCCGAGCGACTACCGATACTTCTTTGGTGAGCAGATCCTGGAGGAGGAAGGCCGTCTTGACGCGAACGGGCGCTTGGTCGTCACGATTCCCACTCGCGTGGAAGAGAAGTACAAGATTGACACCGACTACCGTATCGAGGCCCGCGTTACCGATGCAGCCGGCCGTGAGATTGCCGGCCACAACGCATTCCTGGCAACGTACGGCGCGTTCCATATCGATGTCAATGCGCAGAGTTACATCTACAGGCAAAACGAAGATGGCCAGTTCACCGTGCGAGCGCTCGATTACGACAAGCACCCGGTCTCGACGAAAGTACACATTGACCTGACCAGCTATCGGTACGGCCGCGAAGAAAGGGTTCTCCAGTCGACGGATACACAGACCGGCGCGGACGGTTTCGCCCATTTCACTCTGCCGCTGACGGAAGCCGGTTCGTTCACCGTGCGCGCCATGGCGCAGAGTTCGGCGGGACGCGAGGTGACTGCCAGCACCTGGGTGTGGGTTGCGGGGAAGAACGAAGTCACCTGGGCTGAAGGAGAGAGTCGGACCCTGCAACTCATTGCGGACAAGGCTTCGTACAAGGTGGGCGATATTGCTCACGTGCTGATCAACGGGGCCGTGGCGAACTCGACCGTCCTGTTGACCACCGAAGGAACCAGCATTTTGACCAAGCGCCTTGTGCGGGCCAGCGACGCCAATCCTACGGTTGACATTCCGATCACAGTCGAGAGCCAGCCGAATATCTATGTCGGCGCCGTAGACGTGTGGAACAACGGAGTCTATGAGGGGAGCAAGAGCCTGAGCGTCCCGGCCGTCGAGCGGCGGCTGAACCTGGTGATAACCCCGGCAAAGCAGCAGTTCCAGCCGGGTGAAGCGGCCACCTACACCATCACGGCGAAGGATTGGACTGGAAAGCCTGTGCAGGCGGAACTCAGCGTAGGCGTGGTCGACGACGCCGTGTATGCCGTGGAACCGGATATGTCCGGGGACATCGTGAAGGCCTTCTACGGAGAACGCGAGAGCCTTGTCCATACAGAAACATCGCTCGAGTTCTACTTCCACGGAGAAGCGGGCAAGCGCCCGATGGAGTTGGCTGGAGTCTCCGGTAGAGTTGCGGGCGGAAGGATGGGCGGAGCGATTCGCAGCCTGGCACAGGTGAAGTCTACCGAATTCGTGCAGCCGAAAATCCGCAAGGCATTTCCAGATACTGCCTTCTGGGAGGCTGCAATCAAAACGGATGCTAATGGGCAAGCCGTTGCGAAGCTCTCCTTCCCCGATTCGCTTACCACGTGGCGCACGACTGTCCGTGCCATTGCACAGGATACGCGTGGCGGTTGGGCGGTGAACCGGGTGCTGGTCCGAAAGAACTTGATGGTCCGTCTGGCTGTTCCGCGATTCTTCCGCATGGGCGATCAGGTAACGATCTCCGCCATCGTTCACAACTATCTGGAGACGGAGAAGACAGCCCGTGTGTCTCTGGATGCCTCCGGGCTGGAGATTGTGAGTGGAGGAACGCGCGATGTTGCCATCCCTAGCCGAGGTGAGGCGAAGGTTGACTGGCAAGTACGAACTTCGGCCGGGGCAACGTCTGCCAAGCTGCTTACCAAAGCCCTGACGAACGAAGAGTCCGACGCCATGGAACTCACGCTCCCAGTGATTCCGTTTGGCGTGAAGCAGACGATCAACGCGAGTGGGGCGATCGCAGAAGACTCGGCACAACGCACCGCCGAGGTCAATTTCCCGAGTGGCACAGATGCGGCTTCGCGGGGTATTGATCTGGAGCTTTCCCCATCGATTACCGGGGCGATTTTCGGCAGCCTGGAATATCTGACTTCCTTCCCCTATGGCTGCACCGAACAAACCATGTCGAGCTTCCTGCCGAATGTGGTGGTGGCCTCGGCGCTTCGTGATTTGAAGATCAAGAGCGCGGTCGATCCCGTCAAGCTAAATGCGCAGGTGACCGCTGGGTTGCAGCGTCTTTATGACTTCCAGCACAGAGACGGTGGCTGGGGTTGGTGGAAAGAAGACGACAGCATGGTCTTCATGACCGCGTACGTGGTCGCCGGGCTGTCACAGGCGCAGGCTGCCGGTTATGAGGTGCAGCAAAGCGCGATCGACAACGGCAAGAAGTTCCTCCACAAGTCATTGCGCGAGCATCCGCACATGATTGCCGATCTGCGTGCGTACGTGGTCTACGCGCTGGCTCTGGCAGGAGACCGCGACCCGAAAGACCTGAATTCGGTCTGGGAGCGGAAAGAGAAACTGTCCGGGGAGGGCGTGGCGTTTGCGGGCCTCACCATGCAGCTCGCCAAGGATAGCCGCGTTGGCGAGGTGGTGCAGGTGCTCCGCGGCATCGTGAAGACCGAGGGCGACGGCTCCTACTGGGAGTCGAAGACCGACAACCTGATGGAAATCGAAATGGATAGCAGCGCTGAAGCAACGGCGTACGCGGTCAAGTTCCTCAGCCAGCTATCCCCCAACGATGCGCTGCTGCCGCGCGCCGTGTTGTGGCTGGTGCGGCACCGCGAGGAGGGCTACTACTGGTACTCCACCAAGCAGACGGCCATGGTGGTCTACGGCGTCACCGATTATCTGAAGGCCAGCAAGGAACTGGAGCCGGCGTTCAATGCAGAGGTGTTCGTCAACGGCAGAAGTGTCCTCTCCCGCCGGTTCACGGCACAGGATGTGACGGCGGTTGTCCCAATTACGCTCCATCTCGAGAAGCCAACTGATGTCAGCGCAGCCAACAAGGTGGAGATTCGGAAGAACGGCAGCGGTCGCCTCTACTGGTCGGTGCGGGGATCGTACTACTCGACTGACAAGAAGCTCTACCGCTCCGGTAGCTTTTCGCTCAGCATCGCCCGCGACTACTACAAGCTCACCAGCGTCAACAACGGTCAGAAGATCACCTACAACCTGTCGGCGCTGAACGGGCCGGTTGAGGGTGGTGATGTGCTGGCGGTGCGGGTGACCGTGAGCGGCGGCAAGTGGAAATACCTGCTCGTGGAAGACCCGATTCCGGCCGGCACCGAATTCATCGAGCACGACGAGCTCTACGAGGTCAACGACAAGCCCTCCTGGTGGCGCAACTGGTATTCACGGCGCGAGTTTCACGATAATCGGGCCGCCATCTTCCAAACCTACTTCGATCAGCAGCGCGAGTACTTCTATCTGCTGAAAGTGGTCAATCCGGGACAGTTCCAGATCAGTCCCGCCTCCGCCCAGCCGATGTACCAGCCGGATGTGCTTTCCACAACCGATCCTTCTAGTTTGGAGGTGAAGTAAATGCGTGAGCTTCTTCGCCACTCCGTTGCCATGCTGCGCAACCCGCGGCTGGTTGCGCTTCACCTTGTGGGGAACGCAGTGCTCCTGACCTGCGCCACCTTTTGGCTACTGATTCCCGAGGAGCACGTTTGGCAGTTGCTCGCGGCGAGCGTGTCGGCGCTGCTGCTCGTCTTTGGATTTCTTTGGATTCACTCTGGCACGCTGGCCTACGCTGCGGAACCGGCTCCCGAAAGGTTCTACGACGCCTTCCGTCCCAGGATCAGCCGCCTGGCCTGGCTTGCGCTCGGGTTGCTCGTTCTGTTCTGGCTGATGAGCATCGTGGATGGGTGGTCGAATTCCACCTACCAGATTTCCGGATACGTATACTCGAAAACGCCTTCCTGGTTACATCCGACGAGCGGTGATTTCGTCTACATGCGGTATTTGGACTACCTTTTTTCGATCACTTACTGGTACTTGCTCCCTTGTGTCTTCCTGCCGGTGATTGCGGCCAGGGTCGCCGGCGGCAGCGGCCTCCGTGGACTGCGCGCTCTGCGCCGCTGGCAATACTGGGGCGCCATGGCAGTGATGGCGTTGGCCGGGGTTTGGCTGACGCACCAGATTCTGGGATGGACGCCGGGGCACACTCTGAGCGAGCAAACGGTAAGTCTGGTGGTCCGGTTTGGGTTGGCCTACGTAATCGCGACCGCAGCGTGGCTGCTGGCGGCGGGAGTGCTGGGCTACTTTGTGGGATCGGCGAGTGGTGCGGATGAAGTTCCGTTCAGCGCTTTGCAGAGGTCGTCGTAGCGATTCGGGTCTCGGTCGCCGATCTTTCTTACATCCTCGGATGGATGGTAGCCGCAGGTTTACTGGGTTACTTCGTGAGTTCCCGGAGGGATCAAGCTGCGGCGAACATCCTCCGGCAAACCGTTTCGTAACCATTCCATGAGTTTCGTCCGGCCATGCTGACGGTCGAGATCGCGCACCAACGCCGCCGCCTGCGCGTAGGCTCGACGCACCTCAGCATCGCTACGCCGGGACGTGATGATCTGATCGATCTCGCCGGGTGACATGCTCACTTGATCCGCCGACGGCGGGTCGCCTCCCAGGTAAACCGCCAAGCCCTCGCGGAACCATAGCGGCGTGTTGGCCTTGGCGTTGCTCTCGACCAGCATGTGCAGAAACTCGTGACGCAGCACACTTTCAAGCCTTTCCCCTAGGACGTTGGGCGGTTGCAGTCGCACACGCTCGTGACGCGTGCTGGCCGCGACCCAGCCCGGTTCGCTGGTGGCATCGCGAAACATGGCGACTGTGGGGTACACCTCGATCACAGGCCGCGCGCGCAGAGCGAGGCCGCTGCGTTGCTGCGTCCATTCCAGTGCGGAGCCTGCAACGTGGCGGGCGATCCCAGCATCGCTCGCGTTGACCACACGCAAGTCGAAGCCCTCGGCTCGAGTGGTTGTCCAAGGAATACCTTGCGCGGAGTGGCCGATCGGCGCGCCCGGATAGTAGAAAGCCAGAATCTCGCGGTAAGTCCTTCCTTCGCGCGCCATCTCGGCCGCGCCGGTCTGGCACAATCCCACGCCGTGCCCCACTCCCCTTCCCTTGAAGATGACGTGATCGCCCTGCGCGGAAACCTCGTACCAATCGCTTTTCAGCGTGTTCCACCCCAGGGTCCGGCCGACGGCAAATCGCAAAGTGGAGGCCGAGACGGGCACCCCTTGTTGCGCACTACCCACACCGAGCCGCAGAGTTTGCGCCCGCCCGGATGGTGTCCGTTCCACAACTGCAATCCGATTCCATCCCGGAGGAACCTCGAGGCCAGAGGCGGCTACAGCGCGGTCGAGATCTGCCCGCGCGACTTCCGAACGCCAAGTTTGAGCAGTGCGAACGCAGTAGGGGTCGGCGTGCGAGAGCAGTGCCGGCGAACTCTGATCCGGCCACACAGTGGCGGCGGCCTCGGTCCGCCCGCCGCAATCTTTGTGGTAATACGCTGCCAATGGCGTGCCTCTATCCCACAACAATTCTCCCGCAGTTCGCTTGACGACCGAGAGGACCTTCGCCTGCGGATCGAGCTTCAAGTATTGACAGTGGGTTGTGTCGCAAAAGTCCAATCCTTCCTCTTTGTGGCGTTCACGAAATCGCGTCGTATAAGAGCGAATCGCAACCGCCAGCGCCTTCAGAGCCTCTTCCGGCATGTTCCCCGTAGTCTCGCCTTCGAGAACGTCCGCGACATACTGCTCCACGGGAATGGACGCGACAATCCACAGGACGTTCTCCCGGGCCGTGATCTCCGCTGCGCCACGGATGTGTTGTGCTGGCGCCCGTTCGGCCACGATCCGAAAATCGCCATTCGCAATCAGCCTACTTACAGGGCCGCCCGAAGCTTCCACAGAATTCCCGCGAGCGCGGACCGTCAGTATCTTGCCGACTTCGCGCCGCGAGGAATCCAGGCTCAATGCAACCTTTGTTCCGGCTGTCGGTTCGATCGTCACTTGGGACAGGCGAAACCGGGAGAGCAGATGCACGCGAACGTCGGGCTGTTGGGCCGCGCTGGTGGCTACAAGCAGCAATACCGCCCCAAGGAAGGTTAGCCGTCTCATGGTCGATGCTCTTCGTACGCCTGAAAAATGCGGCGAGCGAGATTGGCTGCATCTACGCTGCCACGCCCACGCTCCACAAAAACGACCACCACGATCTCAGGCTTCTCGGCAGGCGCGAATCCTGCGAACCAGGCGTGAGTGTACGGATTGGGAGGATCGCTGGCCGTCCCCGTCTTTCCCGCGACGGAAAGCTGGCCGGGCTGGGCATTCTGTGCCAGACCGTAGTCGGTCGCCTCCCGCAATCCGGCAAGGACCACTTTCTGAGCCGGGGTCGCGGAAGAAGCATCCAGGCGAGCCAGTTGCAGATAGGTCGATGCCAGCTCCATCGGAGTGATTTCGATTCCAGCTACTCCGATCGCCAGCAACTGACGCGCGGCCAGGCTTCTCGCGGTCGTGATGCGGCCCTGTCCCTCGCCTGGCAAAAGGCCTGAAGGCCGGGTGAAGCCGAGTTCCATGAACCGCCGCTCCAGTTCTCCTGGTTTGAGCCGCTCAGCCGCCGTAACGAAATAAGAATTGCACGACAGGGCGAGAGCTTCTTGCGCTTTGAACGTTGCGAACTGGGGCGGGTGGGAGCAATTCAGCCTTTTGCCCGCAATCAGCAGATTCCTTCGGCAGGCGATCGAGTCCTGAGGATGAATCGCACCTGTTTCAAGCAACAGAGCCAGGACAAATGGCTTGATGGCAGATCCTGGGCTGGCGACGCGTCGCGTCAGCGCCGGAACATTGTGCGCGGCCAGAACTCGGCCATCGCGTACTCGGATGACGACCGCCGCCCCCTGGTGCCCTGCGAACGCGCGATGTACTGAGTCTTCAAACGAAGCGGGGGAAGGCGTCGCGGAAGAAGATGTGAGGAGCAGGCACCAAAGGGCTGCTCTTGCAGTGTGACGGGCTGCATTTCCAGAGAGTGGAGCCAATACCTGCATGGAGACCTTTGTTTTTCGTCTGCCTTCGATTCTAATGGTCAAACTGTGGACGCAAAATCGCTAATCTCGGCAGCGACCTTCCACTCCTTCAGACTTGGGGCCATTCTGGCCCTCATTGGCTTCACGGCGACGGTCGCGCAGATTGTCCTGATGCGGGAGCTGATGGTCGTCTTTTACGGCAACGAGATCTCGCTCGGCGTAATGCTCGCCAGTTGGCTTCTGTGGACGGCGGCAGGCAGCAGCGTCCTGGGCCGGCTTGGCGCCCGGGTATCGAATCCGGCGAAGCTGATGGCGGCCTTACAAACACTACTCGCACTCCTCTTCCCCATGACGATCTTGGCCGTGCGCGCCAGCCGAAGCGTGTTTCACGCGCTTCCCGGGGAACTTCTGGGACCGATTCCGATCTTTCTCACCGGTCTGTTTGCCTTGAGTTGCTTCTGCGCTGTATCCGGCTGGGTTTTTGTCGCCGGAAGCCGCTTCCATATGCATGAGTCCGGTTCGTCGACTTCGGTCGCACTCAATTCGGTGTACCTGCTTGAGGCGGCTGGATCGGCGCTGGGGGGCATTCTGGCCAGTGTGCTGTTGCTTCGTGCCCTGGACTCCCTGCAGATCGCATTCCTGGTGAGCGCGCTGAACCTGTTGGCCGTGGCCACGCTCTGCTTGCGGAAGACTGTGTATCGCTTCGCAGTGGCCCTGATCCTGTTGGCCGCGTGGGTTCTTGTTGGACTGCCGCAGGGACGCCGCCTGGAGGAGGTTTCGCTGGCTCGACTCTGGCCTGGCTTTCGCTTGGTAGATACGCGCAACTCCGTGTACGGAAATCTTGCGGTCGTGGAAACCGGCGGAATCCGCAGTCTGCTTGAGAACGGGTTGCTGATGTTCAACGCACCGGATCCAGCCGCCGCAGAGGAAGCGGTGCACTTCGCTTTGCTCGAACACCCTGCGCCGAAGAGCCTTCTCCTCATCGGAGGCGGCGCCGGCGGAAGCCTGCTTCAGGCTCTGCAACATCCCAGCCTTGAACGGGTCGATTATGTCGAACTCGATCCCGCGGTACTCGAACTGGCCGAGCGATATTTCCCGGAACAGTGGGCGGCTGCGCACGCCGACGCGCGCGTACATGTCCACAACGCAGACGGACGGCTGTTTCTGAAAACTACGAACCAGATCTTTGACGTGATCATCGTCAACCTGCCGACTCCGCAAACGGCGCAGCTAAACCGCTTCTATACCGCTGATTTTTTTCGGGAGGCAGCGCAGAAACTTGCCGAGCGAGGAGTCTTTTCCTTCCAATTACACGCGGCGGAAGAGTACTTGAGCCCCGACTTGAGCGCTTTTCTGCGCTGTATCGTGAAGTCCTTGCGCGAGACGTTTCCGGTGGTGCGCACGATCCCGGGCGACATCGTGCATTTCTCTGCGGCGAAGCAAGAGGGCGTCCTCGCTGCCGATTCCACTGAGTTGCTCGCGCGCCTGCAATCGCGCCAACTGAAGACGAGCTATGTTCGCGAATACTACATCCCATTTCGCATGATGCCCGACCGCGTCGCTGATCTGGAGCAAAACATCCAGCCTCGTCCCGACACGCCCGTCAATCGCGACCTGGAGCCGATCGCCTACTACTTCGATGTGGAGCTATGGAGCACACAGTTCAACCGCGAGTATCAGCACGTTTTCGAGTCGATTGCGCGAATGCGATTCGGAAGGTTGGTGGTGTGGGCGTCCGTGCTTCTAGTTGTCCCTGCCGTCATTGTGGGCATGTGGCCGCGTCCTTCAGTGCGGGTTCGCGGTAGCACTGGATTTTGCATTGCGCTCTCAGGCCTGACCATGATCAGCCTGGAAGTGCTGCTTCTGTTGGGTTTCCAGGCGATCTACGGCTACGTCTACCATCAGTTGGCGATCCTGATTGCCCTTTTCATGACGGGCATGGCCCTCGGCAACTGGTGGCGCTTGCGGTCCGCCATTCACTCTCCGCGCCCGCTGGCTCCTCGCACCGCGATGCTGCAACTGGCCGGACTCCAGTTTCTGGCGGCCTTATCCCCAATGCTGCTGTACCTGTTCCTCGACTCTCTTGTGGGCGTGCGCAGTCTGGGCATGCTGGCCCTGGTCAGCCAGGTTTTGTTCCCTGCAGTAGCTTTGTTGGCGGGCGTGCTCGGCGGTTACGAGTTTGCGCTTGCCACAGAGATCTTTTTTGGCGACGCACAAACTCCGCAGGCAGGTATGGGCGTGCTCTATGGCGTTGATCTGATCGGAGCTTGCCTGGGCGCCCTGGCGTTGAGCGCGTTCCTGCTTCCACTCTTCGGTTTTCTCAAGGCAGCAACGTTTATGGCGGTGGCCAACCTGGCACCCGCTCTGCTGGCCGTTGGCGTGGGTCAGTCCAGGCTGGAACCTCGGGCATGAGATCGCGCGAGATTTCCGACTCCCCGAAAACCACTGCTGTGAACATAAAAAGGTCCGCGTCTTTGTCTCGCCAGGCCTTGGCCGGCAGACCCGCTTTCATCGCGGTCTCGTCCAGGAGTGTGGCGCGATCCCAATGCTGTTCGGGCGCGACCTGAGGAAGCAGCAGCCCGCGGTAGCGGCCCTTCGTGATCATGAGGCCGTGCTCTCCGACCTTGATTTGATTGACGTCTGACACTCGCCGCAGTGGCGAGAGAACCGAGATTTCGTATTTCAGCTGGGGTAGTTCGCTGGCCGTCACGGGCGGGAAACGCGGGTCGCGCAAAGCGGCAAAAGCGGCGACATCGCGGACGGTCTGCGCCAGCGGTTGCATCGCAACCGTGTATCCAATGCAACCGCGAAGTTCGCCGTTCTCTTTGAGCGTGACAAAAGCGCCGCGATCCTGCATCAGACTTGCGGGCAGGTCCGCCGGAAGCTCGTAAGCCTTCCTCTCTTTGACGGCAGACTCAACGGATTTTTTGGCGATCTCCAGCAACTGCCGTTTTTCGGCGGAGGTCAGGGAGAACTTCGGCGTTCCAGCGCCGTGCCCTTCCGCGTCCTGAAAAAACGCCACCGAGCTGTAACCGACCACGCGGCTCTTGTCGCCGGTCACGTCGCCGGAGTTCGCATACTTGATGATCTGGGCGCGCGTTGCGCCCAATCGCTCGGCGGCGATCATGGCGGCGACGATGGGAGCTCCTCCACAAGCCTCCCAGGTGCGGGTTTCGAAATTATCGGAAAGCGTCAGGTAGTCCCATTCGCCAACTGCATTCAACGTTTTTCCATCTAGCGTGACGGCTTGATCGTAGGGGTGGTAATGCGAAAGATCGGAGCTGGCGATGATCAGCGTGTCCGTCCCGCGAACCAATTCCGCGAGTGCGACTCCCAGGGCGCGGCTCGCCTGGTAATTCTGTTCACCCATGACGATCGGTACCAACTGGAAGTCCGAGAGCGTTCGCTGCAGGAACGGCAATTGCACTTCAAGCGAGTGCTCGCCTCCTTCTGGGGAAGGAGCATGGCCGCGGCTGGAAAGCTTGATCTCCGGGCTTGCATTCGCCAGCTTCCGCGCGAACTCCTTATCAACGGGAACTCTCCCGAGGGGTGTAATGTATGCATCTCCCTCGTAGACGGAGGCAAACGGAAATGCGTCGAAGTGGGAAGGCGCGATGATAACGACTCGATGCGTCGGGCGTCCCTTGATTAGGGCGTAGCTATGCGCCGCTACCCCTCCGGAAAACGGATACCCGGCATGGGGCGCTACCAGCGCAATGAGCTTCCCTTTTTCTGCGGGCACGCTGGCACGAGCCAAAAACCCATCCACCATCGCGGCCAGTTCCGTGGGATCCTTGGGATAGAAAGCGCCCGCCACGGCCGGTTGCCGGACTTGCTCTCCCGAGGCTGACGGCGGGCTTCCGGAAAGCGCCAGCCATCCCACCAATAAGGGGATCACGATCAGCAGTGCGAGCCTGATCTTTGTGTTCATGGTACCTACTCCTTTCGCCCCTTAGCTCCAAGCGCCCGGAATCGCGCGCTGGCAATACTCGCACTTTCCTTTGCGGATATGGTTCTGTGTAACGGTGAACCCGGCGCGTTCGATGAGCAGCTTGTGGCACTTCGGACAGTAGGTGTTCTCGGCGGGATGTCCGGGCACATTCCCGATGTATACAAACTGTAGGCCTTCCGCGTCGGCGATTGCCTTGCCGCGCTCCAACGTCTCGACTGGCGTGGGAGGCAAGTTCTTCAGCAAGAACATGGGATGAAAGCGCGTGAAATGGACGGGAACGTCAGTTCCGAGGTTCGCTTTGATCCAGCGGGCGAGATCGCGGAACTCCGCCTCGCTGTCATTCAGCGTGGGGACCACCAGGTGGACGATCTCCATCCACTTCGCATCCTTGCGGACCGTGACCAGCGTATCCAGAATGGGTTGGAGCTCGCCGTCCACCACGTCGCGATAGTACTTTGCAGAAAACGATTTCATGTCGATTTTGACCGCGTCAACGTGCTTACAGAGTCGCTTCAGCGGTTCCTGCTGAATGAAGCCGTTCGACACAACCACAGATCTGATTCCTTGCTCCCGAGCGGCGTCGGCCGCGTCGGTGACAAACTCGTTCCAGACCGTCGGCTCGCTGTAGGTGAAGGCGACGGCTGGACATTCGTACTTCTTGGCCAACGATGCTACGTCGGCGGGAGGCATGTACTGTGCGGGCAATTCTTCCGGCTTGGCCTGCGAGATTTCCCAGTTCTGACAAAACTTGCAGGTGACGTTGCATCCCGCGGTGGCTAGTGAAAAGGCCATGGTGCCGGGATAGAAATGAAAGAAGGGCTTCTTCTCGATGGGGTCGATATGGGCGGCGCAGACCCGCCCGTGAACCAACGTATAGTACGTGCCGCCGCGATTCTCGCGGATGCGGCAGTGCCCCCGCTCCCCGTCGGCGACCACGCAGCCACGCGGGCACAGTTTGCACTGCACGGTTTTGCCCGTCAGTTTCTCGTAGAACCTGGCTTCCTTGCGAAACCGTGCGTCGTCGTTGGAAGTGGATGGCGTTGCCAGGGCCCATGCGGAGTTGCTGCGAAGACAGGCGGCTGCGCAGGCTGCCAGGCAGGGGAGTGTCGCTGCTTTCAAGAATGTCCTGCGGTCCGTGGGAGCGGCAGCAAGAGACGTGAGCGGGACAGAGAACCCCGGCTCGGAGACGCTGTCGATCAAGTCATGCTGGTGAAAACCGTGTGGCCGGGACTGGCACAGGGCATGGGTGGCGTGGGGGGTGTCCGGCATAAATCCACCTCAGTGCGTCCAATTTTCTGATACTCATTCTATTACCATTCCGCGCGGGTGATTTTCAGTGACAAGGCGCACAATACCTGCGCCATCGAACCTTGCCGGTTGCCGGTGCTGAAAACCAAGGTAATGAGATTCGGCGCCTTCCGTGCCCGCTTCCTTCGCGGCGTATGCCGCTGCTCGTCAAAGGGCGAGCCCGCCTTCCTTCCCTCTGAAACTAAAGCCGAGAAAGCCCGTTGCCGATTCCACTGGGGAACCCCGGGAGACACGGGTTCGTCAGGGACTAGGCCTGCCAACCAAAGTCTGCACCCGCTATGATTGTGGCGAGTCTCCTGTCACATGAGCCACTCATCACGCAGGTCCCGTCGGTTGGCGAAGCGCCCGCTCGCATCCTGGGCGCCATGGGCGGGGAGCTCAACAGTGATGCAGGTATTGGTGGTAGAAGACTCCGCCGTTTATCGGAAGTTGATCGGCGATCACCTGCAAAACTGGGGCTTCTCGGTTACCGTGGCCGAGAGCGGCTCTAAGGCGTGGGAAATACTGCAGCAACCGGACTCTCCAAAGCTGGCTCTTCTGGACTGGGTGCTGCCGGACCTTGACGGTATCGAACTGTGCCAGCGCATCCGGCAGGCAGGCTCTTCGCGGCCCTACGTCTACGTCATTCTCCTGACCAGCAAGGAGGGCCGCCAAAACATGCTGGACGCGATGCGGGCTGGGGTCGACGACTATCTGGTCAAGCCCTTTGACGAGTCGGAGCTGAAAGCCCGGCTGCTGGTCGGCAAGCGCATCCTCGAGCTCCAGGAAGAACTGGTGGCGGCACGCGAGTCCATGCGCCACGCCGCCACTCACGACTCTCTCACTGGAATCGCCAATCGCAGAGCGATTCTCGAAAAACTGCAACGTGAGCTGGAGCGCGCCCGCAGAGACCATAAACCCGTCGGCGTAGTTCTTGCGGATGTCGATCATTTCAAGAATGTGAACGATACGCACGGGCACCTTTATGGTGATGAGGCACTCAAAGAGATCGCAAGGCGGCTGCGCTCCCAACTGCGGGTCTACGACGGACTGGGCAGATACGGCGGCGAGGAGTTCTTGCTGATTCTGCCGGGTTGTGATCTGAAAAGCGTTCTCCGGCGGGCAAATGACCTGCGCGAGCTGATTGCCAACCAACCAGTCAGTTCCGCCGGAGTGGAACAAGTCATCACCGTGAGTATGGGAGTCGCCATCTTCGAGGGTTCAGGAAGCCGTGAGGTGGAACCATTGCTGGCACAGGCAGATGCCGGCCTTTACTTGGCAAAGGAAAACGGCCGCAACCGAGTGGAGCACGACAAGAGTGCGGCGAAGACCCGTAAGCCTGTTAAAGCTGCCTGCAAAGCGTAGCGGCTACCACTGCCCCGTTGTCAGGTATTCGTGGATCGCTTTGGCAGCGCGCCGGCCTGCGCCCATGGCCAGAATTACGGTCGCGCTTCCGGTGACAATATCGCCGCCGGCGAACACGCCCTTGCGCGACGTCTTCTGGGTTGTCGCATCGGCCTCAATGTAACCCCTCTTGTTTGTGTTCAGGCCCGGCGTCGTGCTCTGGACGATTGGATTCGCGCTGGTCCCGATCGCGATCACCGCCACTGAAAGGGGAAGGTCGTATTCTGAACCCGGGACCGGGACTGGGCGTCGCCGTCCGGAAGCATCCGGTTCGCCGAGTTCCATCTTCTGGCAGCGCGCGGCACCCAGCCAGCCCTTGCCATCGGAGAGAAATTCGATGGGTGCCGCCAGCACGCGGAATTCAATGCCTTCCTCCTTGGCATGTTTGATTTCCTCGATACGCGCCGGCATCTCGGCCTCGCTGCGCCGGTAAAGGATGAACGCCTTCCCTGCGCCGAGACGCAACGCCGAGCGGATGGCGTCGAGTGCCGTGTTGCCGCCGCCGATGACGGCCACGTTCTTGCCACGGAAATCCACCAGGGGCTGGTCGTATTTCGGGAATTCGTAGGCGTGCATCAGGTTGATGCGCGTCAGGAACTCGTTCGCGGAATACACGCCGTTCAGGTGCTCGCCCGGAATTCCCATGAACTGCGGCAATCCCGCCCCCGTGCCGATAAACACCGCGTCGTAGCCTTCCTCTTCCATTAATTCGTCGATGGTGATGGTGCGCCCGACCACCACATCAGTTTCGAACTCCACGCCCATGGCGCGCATGTAATCGACTTGCTCACGGATAATCTGCTTGGGCAGGCGGAATTCCGGGATGCCATACACCAGCACGCCGCCGATCTCATGCAATGCCTCGAAGACGTGCACCTGGTGTCCCTTCTGCACCAAATCTCCGGCCGCAGTCAGACCGGAGGGCCCGCTGCCGACGATGGCGACTTTCTTCTCGGTCGGCGGCGCCTTAACGATGTTCTTCACATCGAAATGCTCGCGCTCATAGTCGGCGACGAAGCGCTCCAGGTATCCGATGCCCAGCGATTCGCCTTTCTTGGTGAGCAGGCAGCCCTTCTCGCAGTGATCTTCCTGCGGGCAAACGCGGCCGGTGATCGCCGGCAGCACATTATCTTCGCGGATCTTGGCGGCGGCGCCGAGATAGTCGCCATCTACGATGAGCTGCACGAAGTCCTTGACTTTCACGCCCACCGGACAATCGTTTATACAGACCGGCTTAGCGCACTCCAGACAACGCAGCGCTTCCTGCCGGGCAAGTTCGGCGGAGTATCCGAGATTGACTTCGGTGAAGTACTTGTTGCGCACATCCGGCTGCTGCTCTGGCATATGCTGCCGCGGCATTTTGATGCGCTCTTTGTTGGGTACAGGATTGCTCGACTTTTTGACTGGGGCCTTGGGGGTGGTCGGGGGCGTGCTCATCTCTTTCCCTCCAGCGCGCACGCTTTCGCGTCGTCCGCTTGGGCGGCCTTCTTCGCCTCGACTTCATTCCGGTAATCGTCCATCGACCGTTTTTCCGCTTCCCGATACATCGCGTTGCGCTTCACGAGCACGTCGAAGTCCACGCGATGGGCTTCGAACTCAGGCCCGTCCACGCAGGCGAATTGACTCCTGCCATCCACCAGCACGCGGCATCCGCCGCACATGCCGGTGCCGTCGATCATGATCGGGTTCAGGCTGACGATGGTGCGGATATTCTCCTTGCGCGTCACATCCGCCACGGCCTTCATCATTGGGATCGGGCCGACGGCGAGCACCAGGTCAATGCGTGTGCCGTTGTCGATCAACTGCCGCAGCTTGTCGGTGACCAGGCCTTTGTCGGCGTAGCTGCCATCATCGGTCGTGACGAAGACCGTGTCACTCACCTCGCGCATTTCGCGCTCCAGAATCACCAGGTCTTTGGTGCGGCCGCCGATGATCGTAATAACCCGATTACCTGCCCGCTTCATCGCCGCCGCCGTAGGATAGGCCATCGCGGTTCCGACGCCCCCACCCATCACCACCACCGTGCCGAAGTTTGCGATCTCCGACGGCTTGCCCAGCGGCCCGACAATATCGGAGATACTATCGCCGGTTTCAAGGGAGTTCAGCAGGTGAGTGGTCTTGCCGATCGACTGCACGACGATGTTGACCGTGCCTTTGTCCGGATCGGAGCGCTCAATCGTAAGCGGGATGCGCTCACCGGTCTCGCAGATGCGGACGATTACAAACTGCCCCGGGCGCTGCTTGCGCGCGATCCGGTGCGCTTCAATGATGAACCGTTTAATGCCAGGGGCAATGAATTGGGCGTTGACGATTTTGAACACGGAGGCACCTTTGGACTCCGCCCGTATTGTCACGTGGGCGTGTGATGGAGAGCTGTGACGGTCGTCACTCGGGGTAGTAGCCGGTAGTCAGTACTTGGGGGCTAGCGCTAGCGTGTCCGAGGCAGTGGGGAAGGGTGTGCCAACCCCTATGGAAAGAAAGGAGTTCCTGATCCTAATTCCGGCTCACTAAATGGTAGCCTTTGCAAAGGATGTGGTCATCACTGACCACTGGCCACTGCCCACTGACCACTGATCACTGATCTTCAATCTCGCATTAAGCAGTTCGCCCGCGAGGCTGGATTCGACCTCTGCGGCATCGCTCCCGTCCGCGAATTCCGCGAGCTGGAGGTTTTTCCCACCTGGATCGCCAACGGCCACCATGGCGAGATGAAATACATGGAATCGCGCACTGAAACGGGCGAACTCAAACGCGCCGCACTTGCCCGAGTCGCTCCGTGGGCCCGCAGCGTCATCGTGTGTGCCGTCAACTACAACACAGCCCAGCCTTACTCAATCCAGAGCGAAGACCCCACCCGTGGCTGGATCTCGCGCTACGCCTGGAGCCAGGAGGACTACCACGACGCCGTCATGCGCAGGCTGAGACAGTTGGAGGATCGAATTGGGAATGAGCTCGTTGTAGCTGATTCCGGATGCAGCTCACCCAGCGCCGCGAGCAGTCCCTCAGGGGCTAAAGCCCGAGTTTCCGGACCTCACGGCGGCACGGCTGAAGCCGTGCCCTTTCACAGATCAAGCACTGAACTCTCATCCGTTGAAACCAGATCTGACCACTATCCACCAGCCACTATCCACTTCTTCCGTTCTTATGTCGATACTGGTCCGCTGATCGAGCGGGTCTACGCGAAATATGCGGGAATCGGCTGGATCGGCAAGAATACATGCACCATCAACCAAAAGCTCGGCTCGTGGCTGTTTCTAGGCGTGATTCTGACCTCGCTCGAACTCACCGCCGACTTGCCCGCTCCCGACCGATGCGGAACCTGTACGCGCTGCCTTGACGCCTGTCCGACCCACGCGTTCGTTGCTCCCGGTCAGCTCGATGCCCGGCTGTGCATTTCCTACCTGACGATTGAGAAGCGCGGAGAAATCCCGGAAGAACTCCGCCCCGGCATGGGCCGCCACGTCTTCGGCTGCGACATTTGCCAGGATGTCTGCCCGTGGAACCGCAAGGCGCCCGTGACGAAAGCGCCCCAATTTCATCCGCGTGAGGGATTGGTCAATCCCGCGGTGGAGTGGCTGGCCGAAATGCAGGAGAACGAATTCCGCAGCACATTCCGCGAATCGCCCATTCACCGCAGGAAGCTATCTGGTCTGCGGCGCAACGCCGTTATCGCTATGGGGAACAGCGGAGACACCAGATTCGTGGCGACGCTGATGAGACTCTCAGAAGATCCCGACCCCGTCGTCGCGGAGGCAGCGCGTTGGGCAGTCTCTCGCTTGAAGGCCGACGAGCGTGATCCTGTGAAACTAAAAACCGGGAACTGAGAACCGGGAACAGTAGGCTAGCGACTAGAAACCAGCAACTAGCAACTGATTCTGGTAGGCCCGGCAGGAATCGAACCTGCAACCCTCGGATTAGAAATCCGATGCTCTATCCGTTTGAGCTACGGGCCCGGATGAAAGAGACTCTTCTGCCGATTATAGGGGAAGTAGTGAGCCATGGCAGCGCTTTGCAGATGATGGCGGGTTGGGTTTGCGCCACCAGATCTCGGAGCCCACGCGGCGCTGGTAAGCGGGGACTCTTGTCCGGGCAAGGTGGCAGAACCGGTGGGCTGTGGGGCGTGAGCGAGTGGAAGTCCAAACTAACCGCTTCAATCTTTCAGCGGCACCATGGGTTGATCGCCGCGGCAGAAGGTGGCTACACGCAGAAGGTTGCCGTTGGCTTGCGGCAGGGTCACCACCGGACCATAGCAATATACGGCGTGTCCGTTGGCGGCAAGGTGCCAGCGCCCACCCTTCCGAACCTGCGGGACGCTAGGGGGAAGGGAAGGCTTGGCTGGCGGCGTCAACCTGGGGACGGGCAGAGACAGGATCAAGGCTAGGGTCAGGGCCTTCACGTTGTCGTCTCACTAAATCTACGGCCTCCCACCAAGGCCGCTCTTCACAGAACCGAAACTCGTCTGTTATGCCGGAGAACCCATCACTAGATCAGCCGTGTGGTTCTCCGTACATCCTGCAAATCTTCCGCCGGTTTTTCTGGCACCTGTCTTGTCGTACGGGCTGATTTTCCTGGCCGCTTCGCTTCCTTGGCAGGGGCCTTCGGCGTGGCTTTTCCCTGGGCGGGCGGGTCAGCCTGCTTCTGCTCCGGCTGAACTGCCGGTTTGTCATGCGCTGGAAGCCCGTTGGTCTGCGCCAGTTTTGCCTTCAGGGTCGCCAGTTGCGTGCTGTCCCTCAGCATCTCCCGCAACAGGTTCCGTTGCGCGTCAATCGTCCGCCCCTGCTCCACGACGAGCAGGGCTAAGATCGCGTACGAAATCAGGAACAGAACCACCAACAACGGCAGCAGGGCCCCTCGTGACTTCCGAGGAGTCTCGCTCTGCGCGCTGTAGATGACGGTCAAGGTGCCCTCAAGCTTTACCCGACACAAGGCCGGCGAACCTTTCAGGTGCACCTCTTTATCCATCCAGAGAGGAAAGGATAAGTGCTTTTCCCTGATGGGATTAGGGTGGGCGACCCGGGTGTGGCCAAAGGCGTCGGTGCAAGCCTCTGCACTTTATGAGTAACGGATCGAGCGCTAGCGCGGGGAGTCCGGGCAAAAGCCTTGCGGGGCGCGGTTTTTGGGCGGGTAGTGATCTGCTGGCGGACGTCAGGCCGCAACTCCGGACGCCAGTCAGAATCTCACTGCACAAACGATATTCAGCCAGATGCCTGCGCTTCTGCTTTCGCCTTCGCCAACAACGCCCGCTCTTCAATAAGATGCCAGATCCCCACATACTGGCCCCGCACTCGTGCCCAGCGGGCCATGTAGGACCGGACATCGGCGTGAAGAAACCCGCCGTCGTAGACGCCGATGCCACCGTCAGCAAACTCCGGCACCTGGCACGCCAATTCATACGTCTGCTGCAGCGACAAGCCGGGAATCTCCAGGTCCGCAGCCATGCCCCGGGTGTGCTCGCTGTTCGTAACCCCACCGACTTCCTGGTTATGCCCAGGGCAGCGGTATCCATCATGGATCACAATCGCTCTGCCAGCCAGGCGGCGCAACTCCTCCAGCGCGTCAACCAGCCGCTTTTCCAGTTTCAGCTCTCCGCAACAATGGCAGGCCAACTCCGCCTTGGAGAAATGTGCACTCAAATCGCCCATGATGTTCTCTCCCGTGGATTTCCCTTGCTCGTTGGAAACCATCTTCCGGTATTACACCGTTGTCTATACAGGAAGGGGCTCACCCATACGGGTGAGTGCAATCACACTGGTTTTGGTCGGTTTTTCCTGGCAGGACAGTGATCCCATTCCCACACTGTCTCGCAACTTTCCGCTCCATTCCGCATCTGATGTCCAAGGGATAACCATGGAAGACAAAGTCAACGAAAAAGTCAGTAAAACCGAAGCTGAGTGGCGTGAACAGCTAACGTCAGAGCAGTACCGCGTGACCCGCCAAGCCGGCACCGAGCCTGCTTTTACGGGCAAGTACTGGGACAACCACAAAAAGGGAATGTACCACTGCATCTGTTGTGGCGCGCCGCTGTTCGCTTCGGAGACAAAGTTCGATTCGGGCACCGGCTGGCCCAGTTTCTATGCTCCGACCGACCAGCAGAATATTTCCGAACACGCGGATCGCAGCCACGGGATGACTCGCGCCGAGGCTCGCTGCGCTCGCTGCGACGCCCATCTCGGCCACGTATTTCCCGACGGCCCCAGGCCGACGGGACTGCGTTACTGCATGAATTCGGCATCCCTGGATTTCAAGCCAACGAAATAGGCGTCAGGCTCAATCACGCCATCCCTCGATGACAAAGCCCAGAGGTTGCAGAACTGACGCTTCAGCAAGTATTCGAGTGCGGGGAGATATTCTGAGTCTCTACGTTTCGAACTTCTCTCGGCGGCCTTCCTGCCCCCGAAAACCGGCCAGTTTGATGCCGGAGGGCTGGCAGACCCTCATTTTTGGCTTATCTTGGAAGGGTACCTCGCTCGAAACCGCATAAAAACTGCACAAAATACTTCTTTTCCACAGCCGGGTGCGTTAGACTGCGCTCGTTCCACCAGAAATCTCGTCTGTCCCCCAAGGAGGACTCATGGCTGCTGGTATGACCAAGACCCAACTCACCCGTCATCTGGCCGAGAAAATCGGCACCAATAACAAGACCGCCGCAACGTTCCTGGAGCACCTGGCTGACACCGCAATCAAAGAGACCAAGAAGAATGGGGTCTTCGTGGTGCCCGGACTCGGCCGGCTGGTGAAGGCGCATCGCAAGGCCCGCATGGGGCGCAATCCGCAGACGGGCGAACCGATCCAGATCAAGGCGAAGACGGTGGTGAAGTTCCGCGTGGCCAAGGCCGCGAAGGACGCGATCGCACCGAAGAAGTAGTAAACCCTGTGGCGCGGACATTTCTGTCCGCCAAGTAGCGCCGGCGTCGTGCCGGCAATGCGGGAGGGAACTTCCGTCCGCTAAGAATCATTCAAAGAGAAGGCCGGCACTGCGCCGGCCTTCTTTCTTGCGGACGCTTTGACTGAGTGCCTTCCGAAACCTTTGAAATCTGAGGATACGTAGCTGTTCCACGCGAGCTGGGGCCCCTTCGACTGCGCACAGGGCAGATCGGCGCCACACCCGAGCAAATGTCTCCCGAACCAAAAAGCCCTGCCCGCGGCCGGATTCCACCGGGGCAGGGCTTGACGCGGACTTTGGGGGACAGTCCGGTCAACTTGTGGCGCCAGTCATCGCCCATCGTTGCTACAGCGAGTCCAGGAAGGTGAGTAACTGGGCTTGCTGTTGCGGCGTGAGTTTGGTGAAGGCTGTTCGGGTCGCGGCCGCCTCTCCTTTATGGCGTAGGATGGCTTGCTCCCGCGAGCCGGAGGCGCCGTCATGCATCAACCGCTCGTGAGTCCGTAGGCCCCACAGGGGAGCGGTTCGCAGTTTGGTGGCGGTATCGGCGGGCCCGTTCTGTACGACGCCGTCACCGGTGCCGATGTCGTGCAACAGAAAGTCGCTGTAGGGATGGATCACCTTCCCTCCCAGGGCGTCCGGGATGGTGAAGGTTCCACCATTAATGACGGTTCCGCTGGGCGCGGTCGTGATGGAAGCCACATGGCAGACGGCGCAGCCGATCTTGGTGAAGAGCTGCTGGCCGGCCTGCGCATCGGGTGTGGCGAGCAGGGCCGAGTCCACGGGTGGCGCCTGCGTGCCACGAATGAAGGTGGCGAAGTGGTCGATGTCGTCCATGCCGATGTCATCGGGACCATCTTCGGGATCGGTGTCCGTCTTACACACCGTGGTGGTGTCGACCGGGTTGAGGCGGTTGGAAATCCCCTGCTCGTTCAGGTAAGCGTCCGACGAGAACGAAAGCAGGCTTCCGTGCTGGTCTTTCCAGCCGAAGCGTCCGATGCGGGTCGATCCCGGGGCCTCCAAGATGGGCACCTGGATGAACTCGCCATGTACTTTGCCCCTACTCAGGGACGGTTGCTGCGCCGCGATATTCTGCAACGTGTTGTCGTCGATCGCCTCCACAAAGCCATCGCCCAAAATGTTTAGAGACATCCGGAAGGTGCGGATGTTCTCCGACAGCGGAACGCGCTCTTGGGCCTCGGGGCACGCCGCGCGGTCATTGGCCAGGGAGCGATTCGGAATCGAATCCTGGCCGTGGTTGATAGTGAGGGTGGGGCTGACAAAGTTGCCGGCGCTGTCAAGATGGCCGACGCGGAATTCCGCTACCTGGCTCACTCCGCCGGTCACGGGGTTCTGGTGGCAATCGGCGCACGCCCGGGCGTTGTAGACCGGTCCGAGGCCCTTGTCGAGGCCTTCTTCTTCCTCGAAGACGCTCTGATCGTTGGCGAAAGTGTCCCCGGCTGGCTCCGGCAGACCGTTGCTGACGCTCTGGCTGCCGGGGTTGTCTGATAGGGTGGGAGTGGTGAATCCGGTGGGCGCCTCGTTGTCGGCTTGGCGCCGTGCGGCGATGGCGGCCGGCAAGATGAGCAGTGCCGCCGCCAGGATTGGAGCTGCAAATCGTTTCCAGGGGTTCATGTTCTTCTCCATGCCGTGGGGAGGGCATGTTTCGATCCCCAACCGAAAGACTAGCGATGGTGTACAGAAGGGAACATCGAACGTTCCATCCCAGAGATTGGCCAGTTTTGGCCCAGTTGGCAGAACGGTTGCCCACGGGCGGGGAACGTTCCTTGTGGCGGGGCCCGCCCTGCGCGCTCTAGCCTGTTTGGAGTGACGCCGAAGCTTCCCGGTAATCTAGGCAGAAACCGGAATCGATGCAAGAGGCCGGAAGTGCATCCGGCACCTGTGATTCGGCCAGGGGCGCGGCTTTTCGGCGGTCAGGCCCCTCCCAGGGCGAGGGGACAGTCACATGTGACCGTCCCCGGTCGGAACGTCCGCACCACACATACGCTATTCGTAACGCAGGCTTTCGACAGGATCGAGCTGGGCGGCGCGGCTGGCCGGGATCGTGCCGAAGATGATGCCAACGAGGGAAGAGACGACAATGGCGATGATGGCGGACAGACCGGAGATGGGGATGCGATATTCGGTGAGGAAGCGAACGGAGAAGGGGATGGCCAGTCCGATGATAATGCCGAGGGTGCCACCGATGAGCGAGATAAGGATGGCCTCGGAGAGGAACTGGTAGCGAATTTCCCGGTTAGTGGCGCCGATGGCTTTGCGGATACCAATTTCGCGGATGCGGGCGCTGACGGTAGCGAGCATGATGTTCATGATGCCGATGCCGCTGACGAGAAGGACTACGACCGAGACCCCGAGCAGGACGGCGGTCAACGTGTTGGCTATTTTGCCGGCAATCGCCACCATTTCAGAAAGGTTCCTGACGCTGTAGACCGACTCCGGCCGGTGGCGCGACTGCAGCACGCGCTGCACCTGGGCGGTCACCGGCCCGACCAGCGAAGGATCCGTGGTGGAGAAGAAGAGCTGCTTGACCGTGGGCGTCTCCTGGAAGTAGCGAATCACGGTGTAGGGGATCAACATCGTGTTGTCAGTCACTTCCGACTGACCGAACGTGTCTACGCGCTCACGGAAGGTGCCGATGATGGTGAAAGGTAATCCGCTTAGCTTAAGAGTCTTGCCCAGCGCGTTCTGCTCGGAGCCGTAAAGCAAGACCGCGAGCTTGGTCGCAACGACGCCGACCTTATTATGCGCCTGCGAATCCTGCTGATCGAGGAACCGCCCTCTGAGAACAATGAGGTTGCGAACCTGTTGGTAGCCGGGATACACACCCATGATTTGCAGGTCACGTTCCTTGCCGCCACCCACAGCGACGCGCTCGCGCAGCGGGACTACCGGCGAGGCATAGGCGATGCCACTGACCTGATGAAGGACCGCTTGCATGTCGTCGATGGTCATGGGGTCGTCACCTGCTTTGGAAATGCGCTCGCCGCCTTCGTATTCCGCGTAGATAAAGTTGGAACCGATAGCCTGAATCTGATTGAGGAGATATTGCTTGCCGGTGAGCCCGATGGTGGTGACCAGGATGAGAGATGCTGTGCCGATAACCATGCCGAGCGCGGTGAGGGCGAAGCGAACCTTGTTGCTGATGAAGCTGTCATAGGCGAACGCAAACACTTCTCCCAGCGCCAGTTTGGGCTGAAGACTTTCTCGCAGTTTGGTCGCGGCCCCCGGCATACCTCGTTAGATGGTACGAAGAGCAAAATCAATGCGCAAGCACACCGCGCCAACAATTTCGCCTCTGGGCCGAAGGCATGGAAGCAGAGATGGATGTTGCGAGCCCCTCCTGCTACACTCAAACCATCTGCGCAGGGGAAACTGACGATCTGATCCGCGACTGGTGGGTCCGCAACCTGCCTTCCGCTTGGCTGATGGCGCTATGGTTAGCCGCCTTGGCCTCGTTGGCAGGTATGTTTCTTCTTCTGCCGGAAAATTCCTGGGACCTGCGGGTTCTGAGCGAGGGGATGCATTATCTGCGAACGGGATTGGACCCGTATGCGGCGAGTATCGCCCATCAAAAAGCGGAGGCTGCGCACGGACATCGCGTTTTCCTTTACTGGTATCCGCCGTTCTCAATCGAGTTTCTGAAGGTAATGAATGTTGTTCCCGCGCTCCTGCGCGAGG
>Ga0335070_10000440_pt1 | contig 46139 bp, 34 predicted proteins | sample Lox_Sample_13_FD_206722 | JGI IMG/M metagenome (GOLD analysis project Ga0335070, IMG submission 206722) | Soil microbial communities from Loxahatchee National Wildlife Refuge, Florida, United States - Lox_Sample_1.3 | ecosystem: Environmental > Terrestrial > Soil > Wetlands | place: USA... | reverse complement strand
ACCGGCCGCGTCTTGGCGTCCGCGCCGTCGGCCGTGTAGGCGACGTAGAACATCCGGCCGTTGGCTTCGCCCTTGGCGTCCTTCAGCTCGACGTTGGCCGCCGTCGCCGTGTAGGCGATGGGCTTTCCGCCGAGCGTCAGCCGCCGGTGCGACACCGCCGGCGCGGGCGTCGGCCCCGGCGTCGGCGTGGGCGCGGCCTCCTTGCCGGCGGCGGGTTTCTTGTCGCCCTTGTCCGCCGCGGTGTCCTGGGGCAGCGCCGACGACGCCCAGCCCACCCCGACCAGAACGGCCGCCGCCAGTATCCCCCGCGCCTTCGCGTCCTGCCTCATGAGACTCGCTCCTTCTCGGGCGCTAGCGCGCCGCTCCGCGATAGACCTTGCCGTCCTTCATCACGAACGTGACCTTCTCGAGCGCGCGGACGTCGGCGAGGGGGTCGCCCGACACCGCGACGACGTCGGCAAAAGCCCCGGGCGCGAGCACGCCGAGGGAGCCTTTCTGCCCCAGCAGCTCGGCTCCCCGCGACGTCGCGCTCTGGATCGCCTCCATCGGCGTCATGCCGAACTCGACGAGCCTCGGAAACTCCTGCGCGATCGGCTCGGTCCACGGGAATCCCCCGACGTCCGTGCCGAAGGCGACCTTCACGCCGGCCTTCAGCGCCCGGCGCAGCGACGGGCCGTGCACCGCGACCCGCTTGCGGTCGAGATCCCCGGTCGGCGTCCCTTCGGGCGCCCAGCCCCCGTAGTAGACGCTCATCGTCGGCACGAGCCACGTGCCCTGCCGGACCATCTGCGCGACGGCCCTGTCGTCGAGCTCGAGGCCGTGCTCGATCGAGTCGCACCCGCCGTCGAGCGCGCGCTTCAAGCCGATGCCGTTGTAGGCGTGGCAGGCGACCTTGCGGCCCCAGCCGTGCGTCTCGTCGACGACCGCCTGCAGCTCCTCGAGCGTCAGCGTCGGCTGCGAGACGAGGTTGCCCGCCGCGTCGACCCACGAGCGGTGCGTCATGTAGACCTTGATCCAGTCGGCGCCGTTGGAGAGCTGCTCGCGCGCCGCCTTCCGGGCTTCGACCGGACCGTCCACGAGCTGCGCGCCCTTCGGCACGTCGATCTCGGGCGCGTAGCCTTCGAGCGGGTAGCCGCCGGTCGTCGAGATCGCGCGCGTGACGACGAACATCCGCGGCCCGGGCACGTAGCCGCGTTCGATCGCCTCCTTGATGCCCACGTCGCCGTAACCCGCGCCTTCGGTCTCGACGTCGCGGATCGTCGTGAAGCCCTGGTCGAGCGCCCGCCGGGCAGACACCGTCGCGCGCGCGGCCCGAAGGGCGAGCGGGGCCATCAGGAGCTGGGCGTCGTAGCCGCCCTCGGACGCCTCTTCCCCCTGGAGGAAGATGTGCGTGTGGGCGTCGATCAGTCCCGGCAGGACCGTGGCCGACGAGAGGTCGATCACCGAAGCGCCGGCCGGAATCGCGGCGGCGCTCCACGCGCCCACCCCCTCGATGCGGTTGCCCCGGATCACCACGGCCTGATCCCGGCGCGCCGCCGGCGACACGCCGTCGATCAGAGTCCCGGCGCGGATTACGGTGACCTCGGCCGACTGCGCCGACAGCGCCCCCGCGACCAGAGCCAGACCGAGAGCCGCCGTGGCGACGCGCCTCATGGAGTCCTCCGCTGGCGCGCATTCCACCACAACGCGCCCGGAATGTAGACTGGTCGAAGTCCGATGACTCTGACGGCCGGTTCCCGGCTCGGCCCCTACGAGATCCTGTCTCCCCTGGGAGCAGGCGGCATGGGAGAGGTCTACCGGGCGCGCGATCCGCGCCTCGACCGCGAGGTCGCGGTCAAGGTGCTCCCGGCCTCGTTTTCCGGCGACGCGGACCGGCTGCGCCGCTTCGAGCAGGAGGCAAAGGCCGCCGGGGTCCTGAACCACCCGAACATCACCGCCGTTTACGACATCGGCTCGTCGGCCGGCGCGCCTTACGTCGTCCAGGAACTCCTCGAAGGCGAAACGCTGCGCTCGGAGCTCGCCGGCGGCCGCCTCTCGCCGAGAAAGTGCACGGACTACGCGCTCCAGATCGCCAAGGGTCTCGCGGCGGCGCACGACAAGGGCATCGTCCACCGCGACCTCAAACCCGAGAACCTCTTCGTCACGCGGGACGGCCGCGTCAAGATTCTCGACTTCGGTCTGGCGAAGCTGACGCGCCAGGAGGAAGGCTCCGAAGTCACAAGCCTCCCGACGGCGACCGCGGGGACCGAGCCGGGCGTCGTGCTCGGAACGATCGGCTACATGTCGCCCGAGCAGGTGCGGGGCAGGCCCGCCGACGCTCGCAGCGACATTTTCTCGTTCGGCGCGATCCTCTACGAGATGCTGTCGGGAAAGAGAGCGTTCCACGGCGACACCGTCGCGGACACCATGTCGGCGATCCTCAAAGAGGATCCGCCGGACCTTTCGGTCACCAGCCAGAACGTATCCCCCGGTCTCGAGCGCATCGTCCGCCACTGCCTCGAGAAGAACCCCGAGCAGCGGTTTCACTCCGCCCACGACCTCGCCTTCGCGCTCGAGGCCCTCTCGGGAACCTCGGCGCCCGTCGCGCCGCTTCCGGGTGGGCGGCCGCGAGGCGCCGGGCGCGGCGCGGCGGTGTCCGCGGCGCTCGCGGCCCTGGCGGTCGGCCTCGTCGCCGGCAGGCTGACGGCTCCCGCGCCGCCCGCCCCGCCGGAGATTCAGCCTCTGACCTACTCCGGCCGCGACAGCCAGCCGGCCGCTTCCCCGGACGGGAAGACGGTCGCGTTCACCTCGGAACGCGACGGCAAGAGCCGCATCTGGGTCAAGCAGATCGGGGAGGGAACGGAGGCGGCGCTGACGGCCGGGCCGCTCGACTTCCACCCGCGCTTTTCCCCCGACGGCGCGAGCGTGCTCTTCGCCCGCGCGTCCGGAACCGACGTGTCGCTCTATCGCGTCGCCGCCGTGGGCGGCGAGCCCCGCAAGCTGCTCGCGGACGCCTACGACGGCGACTGGTCTCCCGACGGTTCGAAGATCGCGTTCCTGCGCGGCCGTTACGAGGGCGGCGTCGCCCGCGTCGGCATCGCCAACGCCGACGGCAGCGACGCCCGGATCCTCGTCGAGTACAAAGAGGCGCGCCTGCGCCGGCCGCGCTTCACGCCCGACGGCCGGGCCATCGTGATCGTCCAGACTTCGGGAGCCTCGACCGGCGCGGGATTCTTCTACCGCGTATCGGTTTCCGGCGACAGCGGCGTCCTCGCGCCCCCCGAGGCCCGCGGCCAGGTGTCGTCGGTGGCCTGGTCCGGGGATCGGATGATCTATCTGCAGGGGTCGGCGTCGACGTCGAGCGTGCGCACGGTGACCGGCCAGGTGCTCGAGCAGTCGCCGGGGTCGCGTTCCGCGCGGGTTCTCCTGCACGTCCCGAACGTCGGAAGCACCCTCGACATCCTCGGCGACGGCCGGCTCGTCTACGACTCCACGGTGGCCCGGATGATGCTGCGGGAGGTCGCGGTTTCCGGCTCCCCGAGCGCCGGGACGCACGGCTGGGTCGCCCGAGGGCAGAGCACCGACCGCCAGCCCGTCTACTCGCCCGACGGCGAACGCGTCGTCTTCGCCTCCGATCGCGGCGGGAACTTCGACGTCTGGGAGGCGAACCTGAAGACGGGAGCGCTCCGGAAGCTCACGGATCAGGCCGGCGAGGACTGGGATCCCGCCCTCTCGCCCGACGGAAAACACCTGCTGTGGAGCTCCAACCGTTCGGGGCACTTCGAGATCTGGATGGCGGACGCGGACGGCAGCGGGGCCCGCCAGGTCACGCACGACGGGGTTGACGCCGAGAACCCCACGATGACGCGCGACGGGCAGTGGATCGTCTACTCGTCGGCGGGCGCCACGCCCCGCCAGGGGCTATGGAAGATCCACCCCGACGGCTCGGGTGACACGCGCCTGGTCTCGGGACCTCTCATTCATCCGGAGGTCTCGCCCGACGGAACCTACGCCGTCTACCACACGCCGACGCAGTCGCGCGTCGTGCGCATCGCCGACGGGCAGCTCGTGCCGTTCGCGATCGACCTCGTCGGGATCGACACGGATTCCGGCCGTGCCCGCTGGATGCCGGACGGCAAGCGGCTGGCGTTCCTCGGCAGAGCGCCCGACCGTTCGACCTGGGGCGTTTTCGTCCAGGATTTCTCCTCCCAGGGCGCGGACACCACGGCGACTCGCCGCTCGCTCGCCGGTTTCGACCCGGAGCGCACGACGGACAGCTTCGCCATCTCGCCCGACGGTTCCCGCGTCATGCTTTCAGAGGCCGAGTTCCGCGACGATCTCTACGTCGCCCGAGGTGTTTCGGGAGTGAAAAGGACGAACCTAATAAAATAAGGAAAATATCTACAAAACTATTATTTTAATAGGCTAGATACGGCCTTTAACCCCTCAATAGTTCGGACTCCGTGCCAGCAATAGTCGTCTCCAGCCACGAAGAGACGGCGCGCCTGCGTGCCGAAGAGCTTTTCGGCGAGCGCGCCGTGGCGCTCCTCGGAAAACGGAAAGGGCTCGCTCGGAAAGAGGTGGACCTGCGGCTCCCGCGCCAGCGCTTCCGAGGGATGGGTCGTCGGATAGCGAACGGGCTCGCTGCCGTAGACGTTCTCGCCCCCGGCGAGTCGGATCAGGTCGGCGACGTAGGTGTCGTCCGAGATCGTCATCCACGGGTCCTTCCAGATCCAGTAGGCGTAGCGAAAACGGGCCGCGGGCCGGTGCGCCTCGAGCGCGCGCACCGCCGCTTCGATGCGCACCGCCAGGGCGTCGGCCTCCGCCTCCGTCCCGAGCCGGCAGCCCCACTGCCGGATCGCCTCCGGCACCTCGGCCACGGTCTTGGGCAGCGTCACGTCCACCTCGACGCCGGCCGACCGCAGCGCCTCGACGTCCTCGCGGCGATTCTCTTCGGCGTTGGCGAAGACGAGATCGGGCGCGAGAGCGAGGATCCGTTCGATCTCCGGGCTCTTCGTCCCCCCGACGCGGGGCAGGCCCCAGAGCATCCCGCTCGGACGCGTGCAGTAGCGCGTCACGCCGACGAGGGCCTTCAGGCCCCCGATCGCGACGATCGTCTCGGTGATGGACGGGCAGAGGGATACCACCCGCTTGGCCGGCACGGCGGAAGTCTACGCCCGGAATCTTCGCTACACTCGACGCCGATTGGACGCCTCCGCCAGGGACCTCGCCGTCCTCCTGAAATCGCGGCATCCGCTGATCGTCTGTGAGACGGTGGAGGAGCAGCGCTTCGAGTCCCTCGTTCGCGAAGTCTCGAGCGGTCTCTCCCTCCCGTTCTGGACCTGGAGCGCCGCGAGCGGCCTCGTCCCGGCTCATCCGTCCGACGCCGAGCGCTCGGCCGAGCTCGCCCAGGCCCTGCGCCTGATCCGGCGTACCGCGGGGGACGGCACCTTCCTGCTCAAGGACCCGATGCCCCACCTCGAGAACCCGGGCACCTTGCGGATCCTGCGCGAGACCGCCCAGGAGTTCGCCGGCTCGGCGCGCACGATCGTCCTCGTGGGTCCTTCGATGCCCGAGAAGCCCGAGCTCTCCGACATCGCCGTCCGCTTCGAGTTCGCCCTCCCGGGCCCCGAGGAACTGCGCGCGCTCCTCGCCCGCGTCGTCAAAGGCCTGCCGCGCCAGAACCCGGGGGCGCGCGTGTCCCTGTCTCGGGACGAAGTCGAGGGCGTGGTCTCCGACCTCCAGGGGCTCACGCTCTTCGAGGCGGAACGGGCGCTCGCCCAGGCGATCGTGGAGGACAATGCCCTGACCGCGGCCGACCGGGGGCGTCTCCGGGAATTGAAGAAGGGCCTCGTCGAGGGCGGCGGCCTCCTCGAGTTCATCCCGGCTCCGGAGGGCCTCGACCAGCTCGGAGGCCTCGAGAAACTGAAGAAGTGGATCGCGACGCGCCGCGTCGGCCTGCTGCCCGGGCCCGACGCGAAGGGCCTCGACCCGCCCAAGGGCATCCTCCTTCTCGGCGTGCAGGGCTGCGGCAAGAGCCTCGCCGCCAAGGCGGTGGCGTCGACCTGGGGCCTGCCGCTTCTCGCGCTCGACGCCGGCAAGCTCCTGGCGCCCTTCGTCGGCGAGTCGGAGCGCAATCTGCGCGACGCCCTGCGGCGCGTCGAGCGCATGGCTCCCTGCGTCCTCTGGATCGACGAGATCGAGAAAGCCTTCGTGTCGCCCCGCTCCTCGGATTCCGACGGCGGCGTCTCGCGGCGGCTCATCGGAACCCTGCTGGTGTGGATGCAGGAGCGCGCCTCGCGCGTCTTCCTCGTGGCCACCGCGAACTCCGTCGAGGAACTCCCACCCGAGATGATGCGGAAGGGTCGGATGGACGAGATCTTCTTCGTCGACCTTCCCGGGACCGGCGCCCGCGCCGACATCTTCCGGCTGCACCTCGGCAAGCGCGGCGAGCCGCCCGCCCGGTTCGACCTCGGCGAGCTCGCCCGGGCCTCGGCCGGTTTCTCCGGCGCCGAGATCGAGCAGGGCGTCGTCTCGGCTCTCTACGAGGCGCGCGCCGGCGGCTTTCCGCTCGACACGTCCGGCATCCTCGTGGCCCTGCGCTCGACGCGGCCGCTCTCGGTGACGCGGGCCGAACAGATCACGGCGCTGCGCCGGTGGGCGTCGGGCCGGTGCGTCCCGGCCGACGGACCCGCCGAGCGCGACACGGGCCGCGTCTGAGGCTCAGGCCAGCTCTCGATACACCTCGAGACATCGGGCCGCCGGCTGCTCCCACGACATCCGCGCGACCTCGGCCCGACCCCGCCGCGAGAGCTGTCGCCGCACGGCCGGCGAGTCGATGAGCCAGAGAATCCTCGCGGCAAGCGCCGCCGGATCCGCGGCGTCCACGCGGATCACGCTCCGCACCACTTCGCCGACGCCCGCCTGGCGCGACACGATCGTCGGCGCGCCCTGGCCGAGCGCCTCGAGGACCGTCAGACCGAACGGCTCCGCCACCGACGGGAGCACGTAGACGCTCGCCTCCGCGTAGAGCGACCGGAGCGCGGACGCGGGAAGAAAACCGGGGAAAGCGACGACGTCGGCGAGACCGAGCTCCTCGGCGCGCTCCTCGAGCCACGCCCGCCGGTCCCCGTCGCCCGCCATCACGAACACGGCCTCGGGGCGCGCCTGGCGGACCAGGCGCGCCGCCTCCAGGAATCGCGAGGGGCCCTTCTGGCGGGTCAGCCGCCCGGCGAACAAGACCACCGGATGGCCGGGGGAAGGCCGCCGCGCCGCGGCCACGGCCGCGCCGTCGATCGCGTTGTGGACGACCCGGATCTTTTCGGGCGAAACGTTGTAGCGCCGGCGCACGACCGAGGCGGTGAACCGGGACACGCACAGGACGCGCGCGGCGCGGCGCAGGGTCTGGCGCTCGACGTCCTGGATGACGGGATTCCCGGGACCGCCGCCGCTGCGCGAGAACTCGGTGGCGTGGACGTGCGCGAGCAGCGGCCGTCCGGATGCGTCCGACGCCGCGAGACCGGCCGGGTAGGTCATCCAGTCGTGGACGTGGATCACGTCGCAGCGCTCCTCGCGGGCCACGACGCGCGCGACCGCGGCGAGCCGGCTGACCTCGTCCCAGAGATCGTCGCCGTAGAGCCCCCCTCCCCGGCCGTAAGGCTCGAGGCTCGTCCGCATCGGGATCAAACGGAGCCGCCCTGCCGAAGCCGCAATCCCCGGGCCGGGCGCGCCGCCGGGACGCCGCGGCAGCAGCAGCACCAGCTCGACGCCGAGGGTCAGCAGGCCGCGGACGAGGCCTTCGCAGGCCACCCCCAGCCCGCCCGAGTACCGCGGCGGGAACTCCCAGCCGATCATCAGGACGCGCGGGGCCGCGCGGCCCGGGGTCGCGCTCACTTGGCCGTGACGAGAACGTGGTCGCGCCGATTTTCCTGCCAGCAGGCGTCGGTGTCGGCTTCACAGAACGGGCGCTCCTTGCCGTAGGAAACGACGGCGACGCGATCCGCCGGCACGCCGAGATCCGACAGGTACTGGCGCGCGACGGAGGCCCGCTGCTCGCCGAGCGCCAGGTTGTAGGCCTCGGTGCCCCGGTCGTCGCAGTGACCTTCCAGAAGGATCCGGACGGACGGGTACTTCTTCAACCACTGCGCGTCGGCGGCGAGCGCCTGCCGGGCGTCGTCGCGAAGCTCGGCCCGGTCGAAGTCGAAGTAGGCGTCCTGCAGGTAGCCCTTCCGGTTGAGCGTCGCCAGGTCCTGGGACATGACGTCGGCCTGAGCGTCACGCGCCGTGTCCGGGGCGCGGGGCGGCACGACGGCCTTCTCGGGGGTCGCCGCCCGGACGGGGGGCGCGGCCTGGGCGGCCGTGGTGGGAGCGTTCTTCTTGCAGGACAGTCCCCAGAGACACACCGAGGCGAGAGCCAGCACGCCGGCCAGGGATCGAATCGTTTTCATCGCCGAAGCCTCCTCTGCGATGGCGAACTTCATCGTAACGCGATATATTCCGACTGGCCCGGGAACACATCGGAATGCGATATTCTCGGACCGCGCATGACGATTCGACGGCCGGCCGCTCTTCGCGAAACCGACTACCAGCGTCTGGCACGCTTCCGCCAGGCCTTGCGCCGCTTTCTGCGCTTCTCCGAGCAGGCGGCCCGCCGGGCCGGCGTTTCGCCGGCCCAGTACCAGCTGCTGCTGTTCGTCCGCAGTTTCGGCGACGACGCGCCCGCGGTTTCCGACCTCGCCGACCGCCTCCAGGTCCTGCACCAGAGCGCCGTGGGCCTGGTCGACCGCTGCGAGCGCGCCGGCCTCGTCCGGCGGCGCCGCGACGAGAAGGACCGCCGGCGGGTTCGCGTGGCGCTGACCGCGTCGGGCCGGCGGCTCCTCGCCGACCTCGTCCGCGAGCACTACCGCGGCATCGCCGACCTCCGAAAGGCCGTTCCGCGCGACCCGACTCTGCGCTTTCCGACGTCGACGCGCCGGCCCCGCCGTGGGTGAACCCGCCCGCGAGCACCACCTCGGCGACTACTCCGCCGACGCGCGCGTGCTCGTGCTGTCGGCCGCGGCGATCCCGATCGGGGGGATCGCGGCGGTCGTGGCCAAGGGGCTCCTCTGGCTCATCGACGCGATCACGAACCTCGCTTACTTCGGGCGGCTCGCCGCGGCTCCCGTTTCGCCCGGCCAGAATCAGCTCGGCGCCTGGAGCATCCTCGTGCCGGTCGCGGGCGGCCTCGTCATCGGCGCGATGGCGCGGTGGGGCTCGCCGAAGATCCGGGGCCACGGGATTCCCGAGGCGCTCGAGGCGATCCTGATCGGCCGCAGCCGCCTCGAGCCGCGCGTCGCGCTCCTGAAGCCGGTGTCCTCGGCGATTTCGATCGGCACGGGCGGCCCGTTCGGCGCCGAGGGGCCGATCATCATGACGGGGGGCGCGGTCGGCTCCCTCTTCGCCCAGCTCTTCGACTTCTCGTCGGCCGAGCGCAAGACCCTGCTCGTCGCCGGCGCGGCCGCCGGGATGTCCGCCGTCTTTGCCTCCCCCATCGCCGCCACGCTGCTGGCGGTCGAGCTGCTTCTCTTCGAGTGGAAGCCGCGCAGCTTCATCCCCGTCGCCCTGGCGGCCGCGCTGGCGTCGGTCGCACGCGTGCCCCTCATCGGCCCGGGCCCCGTTTTTCCGGTGACCCTCCACACGGGCCTCACCGGCCCCCAGCTGCTCGCGGCGCTCGGCCTCGGGGTCGCGGCCGGCCTCGCGTCGGGCCTGCTGACCGCGCTGGTCTACGGCTGCGAGGATCTCTTTCAGAAGCTCCCGATCCACTGGATGTGGTGGCCCGCGCTCGGCGGGCTGTGCGTCGGAATCGGCGGCCTCTTCGACCCTCGGATCCTCGGCGTGGGGTACGGCACGATCCACGCCCTGCTGCGCGGCGAAGTCACCGGCGCCGCCGCCGCGAGCCTCGCCGCCGACAAGGGCGTCGTCTGGGCGGTCGCCCTCGGATCCGGCACCTCGGGCGGCGTCCTCGCTCCGCTCCTCATGATGGGCGGCGCCCTCGGCTCCCTCGCTTCGTCCGTCCTGTCGCACGGCGACGCCGGGCTCTGGGCGACGATCGGGATGGCCGCCATGATGGGCGGCACGATGCGCGCGCCGCTGACCGCGATTTTCTTCGCGGGCGAGCTGACGCGCGACTGGGGTCTGCTGCCGTGCCTGCTGGTGGCCTGCGTGGCCGCCTACGCCGTGACCGTTCTCCTGCTCAGGCGTTCGATCCTGACCGAGAAGATCGCGCGCCGCGGGCACCATGTCTTCCGCGAGTACGCGGTCGACCCGTTCGACATCCACCGGGTCGGCGAGGTGATGGACCGCGACGCGCCGACCGTCCCGACGGCGATGAGCGTGCGCGAGCTCGCGCGGCGGGTCGCGAGCGCCGAGGACGTCCTGTCGCGCCGCCAGGGGACGCCGATCGTGGACGGCTCGGGCCGGCTCGTCGGCATCGTTACCCGCAGCGACCTCATGCGCGCCCTCGCCAGGGACGCCTCGGGCGCTTCCGGCGTCCTCGACGCGGGCACGCGGTTCCCGATCGTGGCCTTCGAGGACGAGCTCGTCCGCGACGCGGTCGAGCGCATGCTCTCGCACGACATCGGCCGACTGCCGGTCGTCGCGCGCGAGGACCCGACGCGGCTGGTCGGCTACCTCGGGCGCTCGGGCGTCGTCGCGGCCCGCCACCGGCTCCTCGAGGAGGAGCACGTGCGCGAGCGGGGGCTCAAACCTGTCACTTCGTGACGCTGTAGGCGAGCGCGAGACCCTTCGGGTCGGCCTCGGCGCCGCCGATCCACCGGTGGAGCCAGTCCATGACCGTGTTGTGCCAGAGACAGGAGTTGCCCGGCTTCAGCACCCAGTGTCCCTCGTCCGGAAAGGTCAGCAGCTTCGAGGGCACTCCCTGGATCTGGAGCGCCGTGAAGAGCTGCAGGCCCTGCCCGAACGGGACGCGGTAGTCCTTCTCGCTGGTGATCACGAGCATCGGCGTCTTGAAGTGCGCCGCCGAGTCCATCGGGTTCCACTTCCGATAGAGATCGGAATTCCAGGGCCATCCCTTGAACTCCCACCTGGGGAACCAGAGCTCCTCGGTCTCCAGGTTCGCCGAGGCGAGGTCGAACGTGCCGTCGTGCGAGACGAGCGCCGCGAAGCGATCGGTGTGCCCGGCGATCCAGTTGACCATGTAGCCGCCGTAGGAGGCCCCCGCCGCGGCGATCTTCGTCCGGTCGACGTACGGCAGCGCCGCGAGGTCGTCGGCCTGGCGCATCAGGTCGTCGTAGACCTGCCCTCCCCAGTCGCCGCTGATGGCGTCGAGAAAGTCCTGGCCGAACCCGGTCGAACCGCGGGGATTGGCCGCGTAGACGACGTAACCGTACGCCGCCCAGACCTGCGGGTTCCAGCGGAACGACCAGCCGTCCACCCACGCCCCCTGCGGTCCGCCGTGGATGAAGAAAACAGCGGGGTACTTCTTCGACGGGTCGAATCCCGGCGGCGTGACGACCCAGGCCTGGAGCTGGCGCCGGTCGGAAGAGTCCGTGAAGCGCTCGGAGACCGCGCCGAGCGCCAGTTCGCCGACGAGCGCGTCGTTGACGCGCGTGAGCGCCGCGGGCGACGATCCGTCGACGCCGACGCTCCACAGCTCGGCCGGACGCGACAGCGTGCTGGCGCCAAAGACGACGCGGTTTCCCGCCACCGCGAGCCCCGCCACCGTCCCGCCGGTCCACAGCACGACCGGCGCCCCGCCCGCCAGGGCGAGCCGGTAAAGGTTCTCGCGCCCCCGGACCTGCGAGGCGAAGAAGATCGATTTCGAATCGGGTGCCCAGCGGAAATCGTCGACCCAGAAGTCGAAGGCCTCGGTCAGGTCGCGTGTCCGACCCGTGGCGCGCTCGAGCAGCATCAGCCGGAAGCGGTCGGCTTCGAAGCCGGCGCGCGTCTGCGCGCGATAGGCGATGAAGCGGCCGTCCGGGGAAACGCGCGGCGACCCGTCGAACGCCCGATTGGCCGCGGTCAGATTGCGCGGCGCCGCGCCGCCCTCGAGCGGCACCGCCCAGAGGTCCGAGTTCGTCGAGAGCGCCTCGTCCCTGTCCGGGTCGGACGCGTAGACGAGCTCGCGGCCGTCGGGCGAGACGTCCCAGTCGACGCCGCCGCCGACGTGAAACGGCGGCGCATCGCGGTCGCCGGGCGTCAGGTCGACCGGCGCCCCGCCGTCTTCGCCGGCGGGCACCTTCCAGAGGTGGGACCGCGTGCCGTCCTTCCACGAGTCCCAGTGCCGGAAGAGCAGGCGCTCGGCGACCCGGCCCTTGACCCTGGCGCTCTCGCGCTGTTTGAGCGTCTTGTCGAGACACGCGACATCCGAGCAGTCCGGGAAGACGTCGGAGGCGATGACGAACCATTTTCCGTCCGGCGTCCACGTGTAATCGGAGACTCCCGTCGGAAACGACGTCGCGCGGACCGGATCGCCGCCCGCGAGGTCGAGCACCCAGATCTGCGGCCCCTTCTCGCGGTTCGAGAGAAAGGCGAGCCGCCGTCCGTCCGGCGAGAACTTCGGGTCGTCGTCGCGTTTCTCGCCGCTGGTGACGCGCCGCGCGGCACCGCCCGACGTGGGCACGATCCAGATGGCCCCGCGCGACGTATTCGCCGCGACGTCCGGGGTCGCGACCGCATAGGCCGCGAGCTTCCCGTCGGGCGAGACCGAGAAAGCGCCGACCCTCTGGACCTTCGCGAGCTCCTCGAACCGGAGCGGGCGCCCGGCCGCCGCGAGCGCGGCCCCCGGAGCGGCGAGGCAGAACGCGGCGAGTCCGATCGAGCAGAGGCGCATGAGGGGTGTTCCTCCGGGCGCGGATTCTACCGAGGGCGGCACCGCGCGGCGCCGCCTCATCCCTTTGGTATCATCCTCGGTCCGCGGGTTTGACCGCCAAAGGAGACGCATGTCCACCGCCGTTCTCGACGAAAAGCGCCCCGAAACCACGGGCCGAGCGCCGGTCATCAACGACTTTTCGATCCACGTGGCGACGGCCAACGGCTCCGGATCCCAATCCTCCAACAACATCCTCATGCGGTCCATCTTCCAGATGGGCATTCCGGTGTCCGGCAAGAACCTCTTCCCGTCGAACATCCAGGGCCTGCCGACCTGGTTCACGATCCGGGCGTCCAAGGAGGGCTTCATCGCCCGCCGGCGCGACGTCGGCGTCCTGATCTGCATGAACCCGGAGACGGCGCACGAGGACGTCAAGACCGTCGCCCCCGGCGCCGCCGTGATCTACGAGGAGAGCCTGAAGCTCGACACGCTCCGCCAGGACGTCGTCTTCTACCCGGTCCCGTTCCAGAAGCTCGTCCTCGAGCTGGTCCACGACGGAAAGCTCCGCCGCCTCGCGATCAACATGATCTACGTCGGGGTGGCCGCCTGGCTCCTCGGCGTCGACATGGCCGAAGTCGAGAAGGCCGTCGCCAAGCAGTTCAAGAGCAAGGCCACGGCCGTCGAGATCAACATGAAGGCGATCCGAGGCGGCCTCGAGTGGGCGGAGAAGAACCTGACGAAGCGGGACCCCTTCCGGCTCGAGCGCATGAACAAGACGGCCGGCAAGATCATCATCGAAGGCAACGCGGCCTCGGCGATCGGCTGCATGATGGCGGGCGTCCAGTTCCTGGCCTGGTACCCGATCACGCCGTCCTCGTCGCTGGCCGAGGCGCTCATCGACTACGCCGGCAAATACCGCGTCGACCCCGAGACGGGCAAGTCGACGTTCTCGGTCGTCCAGGCCGAGGACGAGCTCGCCGCGCTCGGCATGGTGCTCGGCGCGGGCTGGGCGGGAGCGCGGGCCATGACGACCACGTCGGGCCCCGGCATCTCGCTGATGTCGGAGTTCACCGGCCTCGGCTACTACGCCGAGGTCCCGGCGGTGATCGTCGACGTCCAGCGCGTCGGCCCGTCGACCGGCCTCCCGACGCGGACGATGCAGGGCGACATCATGTCGACCTACAACCTCTCGCACGGCGACGCCAGGCACATCCTCCTCATCCCGGGCTCGGTCGAGGAGTGCTACACGATGGCCATGGACTCGTTCGATCTGGCCGAGCGGTTCCAGACGCCGGTCTTCCTGATGACCGACCTCGACCTCGGGATGAACAACTGGATGGCCGACCCCTTCCCCTTCCGCGACAGGCCGCTCGACCGCGGCAAGGTCCTGAAGACGAAGGAAGAGCTCGACGCGCACGTGGCGAAGTTCCGCGAGTTCGCCCGCTACCGCGACGTCGACGGCGACGGGATCCCCTGGCGGACGCTGCCCGGTTTCATCGACAACCCCGCGGCGACCTATTTCACGCGCGGCTCGGGCCACAACGAGCGGGCTCAGTACACGGAGCGCCCGGACGACTACAAGAACAACATGGACCGGCTCGCGCGCAAGCTCGAGACGGCGAAGAAGTTCGTGCCGCGTCCCGTCGTGTCGAAGGCCGAGGGCGCGAAGGTCGGCATCATCGCGTACGGCTCTTCGGACTTCGCCGTCGAGGAGGCGCGCGTGATCCTCGGCCGCAAGGGCCTGCCGACCGGCTACCTGCGCCTGCGAGCCCTTCCCTTCACTCCCGAGACGGCGGCCTTCGTCGCCGCCCACGACCGCGTCTACGTCATCGACCAGAACCGCGACGGGCAGATGTACGACCTGCTGCGCCTCGAGCTCGGCGCCGATGCGCTGAAGCTCCGCTCGATCCGCCACTACGACGGCTTCCCCCTCGACGCCGAAACGGTGCTCGAAGGCATCGAAGCCGGGGAGAAGCGCTGATGTCCTCCAACCCGGAAACCAAGACGCCGCCCTCGAATCGCGTCGGCCTGACCGTCAAGGAGTACGGCGGCTCGAAGTCCACCCTGTGCGTCGGCTGCGGCCACGACGTCATCACGCGCCAGATCACGCAGGCGCTCTACGAGATGTCGATTCCGCCGCACAAGGTCGCGAAGTTGTCCGGCATCGGCTGCTCGTCCAAGACGACCGCCTACTTCGCGGATCGGGGCCACGGCTTCAACGCCGTTCACGGCCGCATGCCGGCCGTCGCGACCGGCGCCATGATGGTCAACCCCTCGCTGGTCGCCGTCGGCGTCTCGGGCGACGGCGACACCGCTTCGATCGGCGCGGGCCAGTTCGTGCATCTGCTCCGGCGCAACGTCCCGATGGTCTACATCGTCGAGAACAACGGCGTGTACGGGCTGACGAAGGGCCAGTTCTCGGCGACCGCCGATGCCGGATCCAGACTGAAAACCGGTGCCGTCAACGACCTGCCGGCGATCGACCTCTGCGCGATGGCGATCGAGCTCGGCTGCGGCTACGTCGCGCGGTCGTTCTCGGGAGACATGAAGCAGCTCGTCGCCCTCCTGAAGGGCGCGCTGGCGCACCGCGGGACGGCCCTGGTCGACGTCATCTCGCCCTGCGTCACCTTCAACAACCACGACAGCTCGACCAAGTCGTACAAGTGGGCCAAGGACCACGAGATCCCGATCCACGAGATCGGGTTCATCCCCTACTACGAGGAGATCGCGGTCGAATACGACCCGGGCACGACGCAGGACGTCGCCCTCCACGACGGGTCGCACATCCGGCTCCGCAAGCTGCGCGAGGACTACGACCCGACGAACAAGGGCCAGGCGCTGGCCCTGTGCCAGGAGGCTCAGGAGAAGACCGAGTTCCTGACCGGCCTGATCTACGTCGAGCCGCGCAAGAAGGACTTCCTCGAGCTCTCGGGAGCCGGCGCCGCGCCCATCGTGGAGATGGCCGACGCGAAGCTGCGCCCGCCGAAGTCGGCGCTCGACGAGATCATGGCGGCGCTGAAGTGACCGTCATCGCCGCACTGTGATTTCGAAGGGGTCCCGCGCTTCGCTCGGCACGACGAAGGTGATCGGGATCGGCGCCGCCGCATTCCTCCTGCTCGTCGCCGCGTCTCCGAAGCCGACGCCCCGGCCCACCGCCGCGCCGAAAAACGCCTGCGCCACCTGCAAGGAGCGCAACGCCACGCTCGACCCGGCGCTCTTCGCCAGAGGCGCCGAGCCCGGCGTCCAGGAGGGCTACGAGATCGCGCGCAAGTACCCGGCGACCCTCGACAAGCTCCACTGCTTCTGCGAATGCGCCGAGAGCCCGATGTTCCACCACAAAACGCTCTTGACCTGCTTCACGAACACGCACGCCGCGGGCTGCGGGATCTGCCTCTCGGAGGCGCGGCTGGCCGGTCAGCTCAAGGACAAGGGCCTGTCGGACGAGGAGATCAAGGTCACCGTCGAGTCGGTGCACCGCACCGACGGGCACCCGCCGACGAGCTAACGCGCCTCGAGAAAACTCCGGTAGACGACGCCGTCCAGGTCGAGCGGCGAACGGCGCGCGGCCGCGGCGAAACACCGGGCGAACGCCGCGAGCGCGGCCTCCGCGTCGCGCGGCAGCGGGTCGCCGAGCGTCAGGGTCCACCGCCCCCGGGGCAGCGTCAGAAAGGCCGGACGGCACGGCACGCCCGCCGCGCGCGCCAGGCGAAACGGCCGCGGGTCGAGGAAGACGCGGCCCCCGAGCAGCGGCGCCGGCACCCGGAGCGCCGCCGGCAGATCGGCGGCCAGGATGAGGCTTCCCTTCCGGAGCGCGCCTCGGAGCCGATGGGCACGGGCCGCCTCGTAGACGTGCGGATACGGGAGCGGGTGGCGCCGGTCGAACAGCCGGTCCTGACGCTCGGCCTCGGCCCGCGCGAGGTTGTGCGGCCCGAGCGCGTTCCCGACCGCGATGCCACGCGCCCGAAGCGTGTACCGCAGCGCCGCCAGCGAACCCCAGTGCGCGCTCACGTAGACGGTCGGCTCCGGCGAAGGGGGCGCGCCCACGAGCCGGGCCTTCCAGTTCCCGGTCCTCAGGCGGCGGGACGCGAGCCTCGACAACAGGAGCCGCCGGGCCGCCGCCCGCGTTCCGGCCGCCGCGGGAAGCTCCGGGAACGCCGCCCTCAGGCGCTTCCAGTCCTCGGCCGCAATGCCCGTCAGGCTCTCGACGCGGCGCCCGAACACCGCGACCGCCGCGCTAGGCCGGGAACGCCTTGGCGGCCTGCGAGGGCGCGTTCAACGGGCCGGCACCGGCGCTGCGCTCCGGCAGGACCACGCCCTCGCGGCGCAGGGTGTCGCGCTCACCGCTGCCGGACACGACCGGCAGGAGCGAGGCGTCCGAAGGCGGCGTCGTGCCGTCGCCCGGATAGTACGGGCGATAGCCGTAGCCGTGCGTCGCGACTTCTTCTTTCGACTCGCGCAGCCGCTCGATCGAAAAGACCGCGTCCTCGCGGGAGAAGAACGCCATCTCGTAGTTGCGCGTCATCCAGATCGCGTCCTTCGGGCACGCGTCCACGCAGAAGCCGCAGAAGACGCACCGCATCATGTCGATGTCGAAGACGACCGGGTACTTCTCGTAGGCGATCTTCGGATGCTCGCCGGCGACGATCGTGATGCACTCGGCCGGGCAGGCCTGCTGGCACATGTAGCACGCCACGCACTTGAGCGTGCCGTCCTCGCGCGCCTTCAGGATGTGCTTGCCGCGGAACCGCTTCGAGTAGTTCCGCTTCTGCTCGGGGTACTGGATCGTCGGCATCCGCCTCCGGTCGAGGAGGTTCAAGACGAGGTGCCGCAGCGTCACCGCCATCCCGCGGAAGATCTCCGGCAGGTAGATCCGCTGCAGGAACGTCAGGCGATCCGGCACCCGCCGGCTGACGTCGACGACGCCGCTCATCGGTCGAGCTCCCCGGCGATGATGTTCAGCGTACCGAGCGTCGCGATCGCGTCGGAGACGGTTCCGCCGACCACCATGTGCTCGAACGCCGCCATGTTCGGGAAGCACGGCGGGCGCACCTTCAGGCGGTACGGGCCGCCGCGCCCGTCCGACACCGCGTAGTAGCCGAGCTCGCCGTTGGCGCCTTCGATCCACTCGTACCGCTCGCCGGCCGGCGCGCGGACGCCCTCCATGACGAGCTTGAAGTGGTAGATGAGCGACTCCATGTCGTGGTAGACGGCGTCCTTCGGCGGAAGCACCACGCGCCAGTCGTCGGAGTTGACCGGGCCCTTCGCCGGCAGGATCTCGAGCGCCTGCCGGATGATCTTCAAGGACTGGCGCATCTCCTCGAGGCGCACCAGGTAGCGCGCGAAGTTGTCCCCGTCCCGCGCCATCGCCACGTCCCAGTCGAACCTGTCGTAGAAGTCGTAGGGCCGCGCCTGCCGCACGTCGTACGGCACGCCCGAAGCGCGCAGCATGGGCCCCGTCATCCCCCACGCCACGGCCTGCTCCTTCGTCACGACGCCCGTGCCGGAGAGCCGGCTGCGCACGACCCGGTTGTTGTTGACCAGCTTCTCGACGTCGTCGAGCAGCTTCGGGATCGACTCGAGGAGCCCGCGGCACCGCGCCACGAAATCGTCCGGGACGTCGACGGCGAGCCCGCCCACGCGGACGTAGGAGACCGTCAGCCGCGCGCCGCAGCAGGCCTCGAGCAGGTCGTAGACGTTCTCGCGGTTCTGGTAGAGGTAGACGAAGCTCGTCAGCGCTCCGATGTCGACCAGGTTCGCGCCGATGCACACGCAGTGGTCCATGATCCGCGTGAACTCGGAGAGGATCGTCCGGACCAGGCGCCCGCGTTCGGGAACCTCGACGCCGAGCATCTTCTCGACCGTCCGCACGTAGCCGACCCCGTTGATCATGGCCGACACGTAGTTGAGCCGGTCCGTGTACGGGATGATCTGGTTCCAGTGGTGCTTCTCGGCCATTTTCTCGAAGCACCGGTGGAGATAGCCGATCATCGTCTCGGCGCGGACGATGCGCTCGCCGTCGAGGCGCGCGACCAGGTGGATGATGCCGTGCGTGGCCGGGTGCGACGGCCCGATCGAGATGGTCTGCGTCTCGAAGTGCCCCGCGCGCACGTCGGTGTCCTTCGACCACGCGGGCATCCGGAGGTCCTCTTCCGCGAAGAACCACCGCTGCCCGGGGGCGTAGTCCTTGCGAAGCGGATGTCCCACGAAGGCGTCGTGACAGAGGAGACGGTGGAGGTTCGGGTGTCCCGGAAAGTCGAAGCCGTACAGGTCGTAGGCCTCGCGCTCGAACCAGTTGGCCGCGGGGTACACGTCCGAAACGCTCGGCAGGGACGGCTTGTCGGAATTCGGGAGCGGCACGCGGACACGCACGTGCTCGTTGCGCGAAAGCGAGTGGAGATGGACGACGGCCTCGAACCGCGTCTTCTGCCCCGGACGCTTCAGGTTGTCGACGCCGCAGAGGTCCAGGAAGAGGTCGTAGCGGCAGCCCGGGTCGTCGCGCAGGTAGCGCGCCAGGGCGGGCCAGGCCTCGGGAGCGACCTCGATCGTCGGCAGGTCGCGGTCGGCGACCTCCGCCCGCAGCCCCCCGGGCGCGCTCGCGAGCCGTTCGCGCAGGCGCTCGGCCGGCGCCGAGAGCGCGGGCTCGGCCGCGACCGTCACGACGTCTGCTCCGCGGCGAACTTCTTCGACCGCCCGTCGCGCGATTTCTCGCCTGAGGCGATCTTCTTCTGGAGCTCGAGAATGGCGTGGATGAGCTCCTCGGGCGTCGGCGGGCACCCCGGGACGTAGACGTCGACCGGCACGATCTCGTCGATCCCCTGCGTCACGTGGTAAGCGCGGTAGAACCCGCCCGAGGACGCGCAGACCCCCATCGAGATGACCCATTTGGGCTCGGGCATCTGGTCGTAGATCTTGCGCAGCACCGGCGCCATCTTGTCGGTGACCGTCCCGGCGACGATGAGCAGGTCGGCCTGGCGCGGCGAGAATCGCATCACCTCGGAACCGAACCGCGCGATGTCGTAGTGGGCGGCGGCCACGGCCATGAACTCGATGCCGCAGCAGGCCGTGGCGAAGGGAAAGGGCCACAGCGAGTTCTTGCGGGCCCAGGAGACCATTTCCTCGAGGCGGGTCACCAGGAATTCGCCGGCGCCGCCGCCGGCCTTCGCGGCCGGGTGCGCCGGCAGGGCGCTCTTCGAGGCGGGAGAATTCATGCCGGGCCGGATTCTATGGGATCGGCGCCGGTTCCGTCGAGCGCCCTCCAGACCGGTCAGCCGAAGTTGACCGTGTAGGACAGCGACTTCATGTCCTTCATGCGGTCGAGGTACACGAAGCCGTCCAGATGGTCGATCTCGTGCTGGAGAACGCGCGCGTGGTAACCGGAGGTCTCGAACTCGACGGGCTTGCCGGAGCGGTCCAGCGCACGGACGCGGATCGTCTCGAATCGCGGGACCACACGGCCGAGCAGGAAGGGCACCGAGAGGCAGCCCTCCGAGTCCTGCTCCAGCGCGTCGCCGACGCCCTCGTACGTCGCGTTGAAGAGGGCCGTCAGCGGAATCTCGGGCTCCTTGCGCTTGCGGGTCTCGGGATGGACCTCGTAGAGGAAGATGCGCAGCGGCGTGAAGACCTGGGGCGCGGCGATTCCCGTGCCGTCGTACTCGCGCATCGTGTCCTCGAGATCCGAGAGAAACGGCTCGTAGTCGCCGCGGGCGATCGCCTTCGCGTCCACGGGGTCGGAGGTCAGCCGCAGCGTCTTGACTCCGAGCTTGGCCACTTTGAGGATCATCGGCGCGCGTCTCCTCGTTCCTCGACTCGCGGTTCCGGCTTCACGGAGGTCGTCGGAGGAAATAGTGGTGCCCAGGGACGGAATTGAACCGCCGACACAGGGATTTTCAGTCCCTTGCTCTACCGACTGAGCTACCTGGGCTCCGGACGGGCCGCCGGACCGGAGGGCGGAGTCTAGCCGAATCGCCTCCGAGGAGCAACGCGGGCGGATTCGCCCCGCGCCTCAGCGGGGCGCCACCGTGCGCGGACCCGCGGGCGCGGCGGTCACGAGCGCCGGGGCCTCGCGCGCGCCGCCGCGCGCCTGTCCGACGAGGAACAGATGACCGTTGTTCTGCGTGTAGACGACGCCGTCCGGCCCGAGCGCGACGGGCGTGTATGCCGCGCCGAGGGAGGTGTCGAGAAAAATCTGCCCGACGACGTTCCCGGCGCGGTCGAAGCCGTAGAGCGTGCCGTCCTCGCTGTTCAGGTAGACGGTGCCGTCGGCGGCGACCGCCGGCTGGTTGATGCACCACTCGAAGCCGTCCGGGTGGTCGTTCACGCAGGTGACCGTCCCGTGGCTGTCCCGCACACAGCTCTCGGTGTTCGTGGCGCGATACGACCACTCCGGCGAGAGATCGGCGTCGAGCGACGTGACGTAATAGTAGGAGTCGCCGTCCGCGCTCGTGTAATGGTTGTCCTTCAACAGCAGCGAGTAGGTGCCGTCGTGCGGGTAGACCGCCGGGGTGATGTCCCAGCCGAAGTCGTAGGTCGCGAGCGCGGCGCCGCCGGCGCTGAACTTGAACAGGTGCCCCCGGTAATAGTTGTAGGACGTGTACGCGCCGAGCACGATCGCGCCGTCGGGCAGCACGACCGGCGAAGACGTCCCGGCGTCGTTGACCCGCCCCGCCGGCCGGTCGTTGGTCGCCGGGTCGACGCCCGGGTTCGCGCCTGCCCGGCAGCCGAGGTTGGAATTGTCGTCCGGCAGCAGCACGCCGCACCCGTCGTTCAGGATCCCGCGGAGCGACGCCGCCCACGCCGGCGTCAGGTCGGCATGGACCGCCACGAGATAGCCGTACCGATCGGCGCCGTGCGCGCGGCTGACCGTGTAGATCGTTCCGTCCGGCGCGATCGCGGGGACGACGTTGGTGCCCGGGCGCTGGGCGCCGCAGGGCGTCGTCGGCGGCGTCGCCGCGTTCGACGGAGGCCAGGGCCGCTGGTTCGACGCGAACGACTGCTGACACGCATCGCCCGCGCCGGGCGCCCCCGGAATCAGCGTCTGAAAGTCGGCCAGGGCCGTGTGCCCCCCGGCGGAGACGCGGACGAGCCAGGCGCCGAGGATCGCCTGCGTCGGGTCGGCGGCATCGTACGCGACGGCGTCGTAGACGACGCTGCCGTCCGGCGCCACGGCGAGGCCGCCGGCGACGTAGCGCCGCGGGTCGAGATTCGGGAACGGGTTCAGGCGTTCGATTTCGGCGCCCGTGTCCTTCGACACGCGGTGAACGGTCCCGCCGAGGCCGGGAACGTAGATCGAATCGCCGGAAAGCGCGGCCTGAAAGACGGGCTCCCACCCGGAGATCTCGATCGGCGTGGGCTGCCAGTCGCTGTCGAAGCTCCAGACGGTCTGCAGCGTTCCGCCGATCCACGCGAGCCTGTGCACGCTCCAGGTCATCGTGCCCCAGTTGCCGAAGCCCGTGTAAGCGCCGGACTTGAAGGTCATGTAGATGCCCGTCTCGTCGAGAAGGGGCGTGGCGTAATGGGCCAGAAGGTCGCCACCCGCGTCCGCCTTCATCGCCTCGACGAAGGGGTCGTAGACGACGTCGGCGAGGATCACGTCGAGCCTTTGGGCGAGCACGGCCGAACCGCCGTCGTGCCGGGAGGTCCTCCCCCACTGGGGCCAGTCCCGGTCCGTCTGCGCCGAGGCGGCCGCCGTGGCGCCTAGGAGCGCGAGACACGTCCAAAGCCCGGGGTTCGGGGCTTTTCGGCTCTTGCCGCGCCGCCGCGTTCGAAGGATCATCGTGCGCCGAATCATAGGCTCTTCGCGGCGGTCCGGGGAATTCTCGAGGGGCCGACGGGGTTTTTCCGCCGAATGCCGACAACCAGAGCTTCGATCCGCACTGCCCTCCTCGTCCTCGCCGGCGCCGCCCTCGGCGGAGCGAGCGGCGCCGAGCAGCCGACGCCGGCCGCGACGACGCCGCCGGCCAGCGTCAACCGCGCGGTCAGGAGCCCGGGCAATGCCGTCTGGGCCGCGAACGTGACGGAAGCCCGCGCCATCGCGAAGGCCGACCACAAGCTCGTCTACTACGAGTTCGCGAGCAAGGAGTGCGGCGACTGCCGGCGCATGCAGGGACTCCTCTATCCCGCTTTCGAGTTCGAAGCGCTGCTGACGGGGATGGTGCCCGTCCAGGTCGCGCTGAGCTCGGCGGACGGGACGAAGCTCGCCGAGATCTACACCATTTCGCAGGAGCCGAGCGTCCTGATCACGAACCCCGACGGCCGCCTCGTCTTCAAGATGGAGGGTTTCCAGGACGCGGGCGACTTCTACGCCCACGTCCACAAGGACGTCGACGGCTATCGGAAATTCGCCAAGGTCGTCGACGCGCAGGATGTCCCCCGACTCTCGGCCGCGGAGGCTTTCTCGACCGGCAAGGCGCTCTACGCCCGCTTCGATTTCGAGGGCGCCGCGAGCCGGCTCGCGCGCGCGGCGGCCGCACCCGACGCGACGCCCGAGATCCGCGAGAGTGCTCTGATGGGGCTCTCGGCCGCGGACCGCCAGCTCGGCAACTTCCCCGGGGCGCGGCGCGCGGCCGAAAAGGTCGTCGCGACCACGAAGAGCCCGGACCAGAAGGAACGTGCCGAGCTCGCGCTCGCCGAGATCGCGCTGGCGGAGCAGAAGCCGGGCGAAGCCCTCGGGCTGTACAAGAAGTTCGCCAAAGACCACCCGAAGTCTCCCTACCTCGCCAAGGTGAACGGCTTCATCGCGCGCCTCCAGGCGGCGCAGCCCAAGTCGTGAGGCGCGCCGCCCTCGCCGCGGTCGCGCTCGCCGCGGCGGCGGCTTCGCTTCTCGCCGCCGGCGCCGCGCCGGATCCGGCGACCCTCGTGACGCTGCAGGCGGCGACGACGGCCTCGGCTCCGGGCCACGGCACGCTGGTCGTCCGGGCGAGGCTCGCCGCGGGCTGGCACGTCAACAGCCACAAGCCGTCCGAGGACTACCTGATTCCGACGGAGATCAAGGTCGCCGCGGCCGGCGGCGTCCGGCCGGGCGCGCCTCGCTACCCCGAAGGCAAGCTCCAGAAATTCTCGTTTTCCGACACCCCGCTCTCGGTGTACGCGGAGGAGTTCACGATCGAGGTGCCCGTCGAGTGGGACGGCGCCGGCGGCGCGCCCGCGCTCTCGGGCACGCTCGAGTACCAGTCCTGCAACGACGCGCAGTGCCTCGCGCCGACCTCGGTGCCGTTTCGCGCCGAGCCCTCCGCCGCTCCGGCGGCGGCCGCATCCGTGACCTCGGCGACGAGCGGCGCGGTGCCGCTGTCCGAAGCGCGCCGCCTCCACGGCTCGACGGCCGCGGCCGGCGCCTCCGAGGACTTCGGCGACCTCCTGAAGCGCCGCGGCATGGCCGGCGTCCTGCTGCTCCTCTTCGGCTGGGGTCTGGCGCTGAACCTGACGCCGTGCGTCTACCCCGTCATCCCGCTGACGGTCAGTTTCTTCGGCGGACAGGCCCACGGCCAGAGCCGCCGCACGTTCCTGCTGGCGTCCTGCTACGTGCTCGGCATGGCGACGACGTACTCCTCGCTCGGCGTCGCGGCGGCGCTCTCGGGACGGCTCTTCGGCGTGGCGCTGCAGTCGCCCTGGGTGCTCGGCGTCGTGGCGCTCGTCCTGGTCGGTCTCGCGCTCTCGATGTTCGGCCTCTACGACATCCGGATGCCGACCGCGCTCATGCAGAAGGCCGGCGCCCGGCGCGGCATGGCCGGGGCGTACGCGATGGGCCTCCTCGTCGGCGTCGTCGCGGCGCCCTGCGTCGGCCCCGTCGTCCTCGGCCTGCTGGCCTTCGTCGCCGCGACCCAGGATGCGGCGCTCGGCTTCCTGTTCTTCTTCGTCCTGTCGCTCGGCCTTGGTCTTCCGTTCCTCTTCCTCGCCGCGTTTTCCGGCCGCATCGCGACGCTGCCGCGCGCCGGCGCGTGGATGGACGGCGTCAAGAAGGTCTTCGGCTGGATCCTCCTGGCGATGGCGGCCTACTTCGTCAGGACCGCCGTCCCCGGCCCGGCCGGCGCCTGGCTGCTGCCCGCCGTGCTCGCCGTCGGCGCCGCCGCGATGCTCGTGGTGCACGGGACGCTGAAGCCCGGCGTGCGCGCGGCCGTCGCGGTGCTCTTTCTCGCGGTCGGCGCGTTCTTCGCGCCCATCGGCCGCGCCGAAGCCGCGGGCCCGGCCTGGGCGGCCTACGAACCTTCCCGCGTGGCGGCCGCGGCGCGTCCCGCCGTCGTCGACTTCTCGGCCTCGTGGTGCCTCCCCTGCATCGAGCTCGACAAGAAGACCTTCACGGATCCCCGGGTGCGCGAAGCGCTCGCCCGCCGCGGGCTCTTCAAGGCCGACATGACGAAGGCGGCAGCGCCCGAAACGGTGGCGCTGGCGGACAAGTTCTCGATCCTCGGCGTGCCCACCGTCATCTTTCTCGACGCCAGCGGCAACGAGCGCAAGGACCTGCGCCTGGTCGGCTTCGAGGGCCCCGACGAGTTCCTCAAGCGGCTGGAACGGGCGCCATAGTTTCCTCCCCCTCACCCCGACGCTCTCCTTCGGGGGCGAGGGGGTAAGAGGCGACGGTCACGCCGGCAGGCGTCCCAACTTCTTCAGCGCTTCCTTGGCCGCCTTGCGCTGGGCCTCGCGCTTGGACGGGCCCGTGCCGCGCGAAAAGGCCTCGCCGTCCCACGCGAGCTCGACGACGAACGCCTTCTCGTGGTCGGGCCCCGATTCCTCGATCACGCGGTACTCCGGCAGGGGCAGACCGAGGCTCTGGGCCGTTTCCTGGAGGGTCGTCTTGTAGTCGTGGAACGACAGGTCGCCGATGTCGATCCCGGAGATCTCCGGCCCGAAAATGCGCCGCAACAGGGCTTCGGTCGCGGCGAGGCCCCCGTCGAGATAGATCGCCGCGACGACCGCCTCGAACGCGTCGGCCAGCAGCGACGGCTTCTCGGCACCCCCCGACCTCGCCTCGCCCGCGCCCATTCTCAGGTAGCGTCCGATCCCGAGGGCGCGCGCCTTGGCCGCGAGCATGTTGGCCGAGACCAGGTGGGCCTTGATCTTGGAGAGGGCGCCCTCCTGGAGGTTGGGGAAGGAGCGATAGATCATCTCGCCGACGACGAACCCGAGGACCGCGTCCCCGAGAAACTCCAGCCTCTCGTTGTTGGGCGAGCGAACCTCGCGGTTCTCGTTCGAGAACGACTTGTGCGTCAGCGCCCGCTCGAGCAGGTCGGGGTCCCGGAACGTGTACCCAAGGGGCTGCTGAAAGGCGGTCGGCGCCTCCGTCGGAACGAGACTCACGACGTCCTCAGTGGTGCCGGAGGCCGGAGTCGAACCGGCACGGGCCTTGCGACCCTCGGGATTTTAAGTCCCGTGCGTCTACCAATTCCGCCACTCCGGCGCGCTGCCTGCGGCCGTGAGCCGAAAGCCGTAAGGCGAGAGCCGAGGCGAAAGGGTTGTTGGCGAGACGGCTCAAGGTCTTTCCTTCGGCTTCCGGCTGACTACTTTTTCCGTTCAGGGAATGGAGGCGACGGGCGGATTCGAACCGCCGAATAAAGGTTTTGCAGACCTCTCCCTTAACCACTTGGGTACGTCGCCGGAGCCGAGCGCGAATTCTACCCCAGCCCGACCGCCCGACTCAGCGCGGCGCGTGGGCGTAGTCGCGGATCAGCCCGGTAACGACGCCCTGGATCGTGACGTCGCGCGCGTCGAAGGTCAGGGGCTTCATCGCGGCGTTGGCCGGCTGCAGCCGGACGCGCTGGCCCTCGGCGTAGTAGCGCTTCAGGGTCGCCTCGCCGCGGACGAGCGCCACGACCGTCTGCCCGCTCTCGGCCTTCTCCCGCCGGACCACGACGACGAAGTCGCCGTCGAGGATCCCGTCCTCGATCATCGACTCGCCGCGGACGCGCAACACGAAGTGCTCGCCCTTTCCCAGAAGCGACGTGGGAACCTCGATCGACTCCTCCTGAGGGAACGGCTCGATGGGCCGTCCGGCAGCGACGAGCCCCAGCAGCGGCACCCCGCGCCCCGAAGCGGCCTCCTCCCGCGGGGCGATGCCGCGGCTGCGGTTCCACTCGCGCGCCAGCGCCCCCTTCTCTTCGAGCCGTTTCAGGTGCTTCTGAACCGTCCCGAACGACGAGAGCTTGAAGGTCTCTCGAATCTCCCGCTGCGTCGGAGAGATCCCGTGCTCGGCCCGGTACGACCTGATGAAGTCGATGATTTCCTTTTGTCGTTTCGTAAGATTCATATCCAGCCTAATAAAATTAGGAAATTTATAAATATCTCAATATTAAATAAGGCCGAGGGAACCACCGCGGCCGTCCGGAGGCCTCGCCGGAACCGGCCCATCGGCCTTGATGGGTACTCTAGGCGCAAATAGGGCGCAAGTCAAGCGCTCCCTCACTATCGTCGCTCGCCCGAGGTTCCGACAGGAGGGCGGACCATATCGCCTCGGTCCGATTCACGCAAATCACCCGCCGCGAGACAAGATCGCGGCCTCGTGACACGCCGCCGAACCGTCGCGATCGTTGGAGCGGGAGCCGCCGGCACGATGGCGGCGATTTTTGCCGCCTCCGAGGACGCGGAGACCCATCTGCTCGAGCGCACGCCCGACGGCGGGCGAAAGATCCTCATCAGCGGCGGCGGCCGCTGCAACGTCCTCCCGTCGCGTCCCGCGCCGGAGCGCTTCGTGACGGACTCGTCGCCGCGCACGCTCGTCCGGATCCTCCGTGCCTGGCCGCTGCGCGAACAGGTGCGGTTCTTCGAGGACACGCTCGGCGTTCCCCTGGCGCAGGAGAGCGAGACGGGCAAGCTCTTTCCCGCGTCCAACCGCGCCCGCGACGTGCGCGACGCCCTGCTCGCGCTGGCCCGGCGCCGCGGCGCCGCCTTCGTTCCCGACACCCTGGTGACGGGCCTCGAGCCGGCGGGCGCCCGCTGGCGCATCCTGCGGGACAAGGCGCCCCCGCTCGAGGCGGACGCGGTCGTCGTCGCGGCCGGCGGCCTCTCGGTGCCGAAATCGGGCAGCGACGGCCGTCTTCTCGAGGTCCTGCGCGCGCTCGGCCACACGATCCATCCGACCTATCCCGCGCTCACGCCGCTCACGGCGCCGGCGGGCGGCCCGTACGCGAACCTCGCCGGCGTGTCCCTTCCCGTGTTCGTGACGGCCGAGGGTGACGGCCGGCGTTCCCGGTCGACGGGCGGCTTCCTCTTCACCCATCGCGGCTACAGCGGTCCGTCCGTGCTCGACGTCTCGCACGTGGCGGTCCGCGCGCTCGACGCCGGTCACGCGGTCCGCCTGGCCGTGCGCTGGACCGGCGCGGGTGAATCGAGCTGGACGGAAGCGCTCCGCCCCGACGGCGCGCGGACCCTCGCCGCCGCGCTCCGCGGGCGCCTGCCGGAGAGACTCGCCGTCACTCTCGCCGCCGCGGCCGGCGTCGAATCGGGCCGGCCGCTCTCGCAGCTGCGGCGCCCGGAGCGCCTGCGCCTCGTCGAAGCGCTCGTCCGTTGCGAGCTCCCGTGCTCCGGCCACGAGGGTTATGCGAAGGCCGAAGTCACCGGCGGCGGCGTCAGCCTGGAGGAGGTCGACCCGTCGACGCTCGAGAGCCGCCGCGCCCCGGGCCTCTACCTCTGCGGCGAGATCCTCGATGCGTTCGGGCCGATCGGCGGCCACAACTTCCAGTGGGCCTGGACCACCGGCCGCGCCGCCGGGCTCGCCGCCGCCGGCGCGCGAGACGCCGGGCGTTTGCCGCCGCCGCGCCGCTGAAGGAGAATCGCGTCTTGAGCTCCGGCGCCGGTCGGCCGCCTTCGTCGAGAGTCCTGGTCGCGGGAGCGATCCTCGTCATCGCGGCCGTGGCGGCGTTCGGCGGCCTCGTCTACCGCGACACGCTCGCGCTCGTCGCCGAAACCCGGCGCGTCGAACAGTCCCGCCGGGTCATGGGCCGGCTGGAGGTGGCGCTCTCGGCGCTGAAGGATGCCGAATCCGGACAGCGCGGGTACCTGCTCACCGGCGACGCGACCTATCTCCAGCCCTATCGGGACGCGGCCGGCACCGTCGCGGGCCACCTCGACGACCTGCACCGGATGACCCTCGAGAGCGCGGATCAGCAGAAGCGGTTCGTCGAACTGCAGGACTTGAGCCGCGCCAAGCTCGCCGAGCTCGACGCGACGATCCGCCTCTACGCGGCCGGAGACCGGGAGACGGCGCTCCGCACGGTCGAGGCGGGCCTCGGCAATCGGACGATGCGCCGGATCCGCGACGTCGTCGAGGCGATGCGGACGGAAGAAGCGCGGCTGCTCGCCGAGCGCGCCCACGACGCCGAATCCGCGGCGCGCGAAGCGCGCCTCGCGATCGTCGCGGGCACCGCCGGGCTCGTGCTGGTGCTCGTGGCGTTCGTCCTCCTCGTCCGGCGGGACGTGCTCGGCCGCGAACGAGCCCAGGCGCTCGCGCAGGAGAGCGAGGATCGCCTCCGGACCACGCTCCAGAGCATCGGCGACGCCGTCCTCGCCACGGATGCCGACGGGCGGGTGACGTTCCTGAACCCGGTGGCCGAGCGGCTCACGGGGTATCCCCACGCCGAGGCCGCGGGCCGGCCGGTCGAGGAAGTTCTCCGGATCAGGAACGAGAGAACCGGCGCCGTGGTGGAGAGCCCGGTCCGCCGGGTCCTGCGCGACGGCGCGGTCGTGGGGCTCGGCAACCACGCGGCTCTCGTCGCGCGCGACGGCTCGGAGACCCCCATCGCCGACAGCGCCGCGCCGATCCGCGACGCGCGCGGCGGACTCGAAGGCGTCGTGCTCGTCTTCCGCGACATCGGCGAGCTGCGCCAGGCCGAGCGGTCGACGGAGCGCCTGGCTTCCATCATCGCCTCGGCGAGCTTCGCGCACATCGCCGAAACGCCCGACAACGTGATCACCGACTGGAACGACGGCGCCGAGGCGATCTTCGGTTACACGGCCGCGGAGATGGTCGGCCGCAAGTTCTTCGAGCTCGCCGAGCCCCGCGCGGTCGACCCCGCCCCGGCCCTGACCGCCGAGCTCGCCGCCGGCCGCCGGGCGGGCGACTTCGAGGGCCGGCGCCGCACGAAAGACGGCCGCTGGCTCGACGTGGTCGTCACGCTCTCGGCCATCCGCGACGAGGACGGCGCGCTCATCGGCGTCTCGCGGCTCGTCCGCGACGTCACCGAAAGGCGCCGCCACGCCCGCGAGCTGGAAGAGGCGCGCCGCCGGGCCGAGGAGGCCAACGCGGCCAAGGACCGCTTCCTCGCCACGCTCTCGCACGAGCTCCGCAATCCGCTCACGCCGATCATGGCGTCCGTGCACCGCCTCGAGCGGCGCCCCGACCTCCTCCCCGGCATGGCGGAATCGCTCTCGATGATCCGGCGCAACGTCGAGCTCGAAGCCCGGCTCATCGACGACCTGCTCGACCTGACGCGCATCGCCAAGGGAAAGATCGAGCTCGACCGGACGCCCCTCGACGTCCACGAGCTGCTCACGAGCGTCCTCCAGAGCTCGCGGAGCGACTTCTTCACCCGAGGCGTGCACGTCACGACCGCCCTCGTCGCCGAAGAGCACTGGGCGGACGGCGACGGCGCGCGCCTCCAGCAGGTCTTCCTGAACCTCCTCCGCAACGCGGCGAAGTTCACGCCGAGCGGCGGCCGCGTCACGCTGCGCTCGAGCAACCCGCAGCCGGGGCGGCTCCGCGTCGCCGTGACGGATACCGGACGCGGGATCCGTCCCGAGCTGCTGCCGAGGATCTTCGACGCCTTCGACCAGGGCGACGTGACCGCAGCCCGCCGCGCCGGCGGCCTCGGCCTGGGCCTCGCGATCGCGCGAAACCTGGTGGAGCTTCACGGCGGCACGCTCGCCGCCGCGAGCGAGGGCGAGGGGCGCGGGGCCTCCTTCACCGTCGAAATCGCGACGACCGCCGAGCGGCCCGCCGGACCGACGAAGCCGCCGCCGGACGAGGCGCGCCTGGCGAACCGGCGGCGAGTCCGCGTGCTCGTCGTCGAGGACGACGCCGACACCGGCTCGGCGTTTCGCCAGCTCCTCGACGAGGCCGGTTTCGACGTGCGCGGCGCCGACAGCGTGGCGGCGGCCATCGGCGCCTTCCGGGAGAGACCCGCCGACATCCTCATCACGGACGTCGGGCTCCCGGACGGCAGCGGCCTCGATCTCCTCGCGGCGCTCCGCCCTCTCCACCCGGCGCTGCGCGCCGTCGTCCTCTCCGGCTACGGGATGGAACGGGACGTCGAGCGCAGCCGCGCGCTCGGCTTCGCCGAGCACTTCGCCAAGCCGGTCAACCCGTCCCGGCTCCTCGCCGCGCTCGACGCGCTCGAGACCGAGGCCGCGCTTCCCGAACGCCCGGCCCGCTGACACGGCCGCCCCGCGGCGCCGCCCGCGGCTGATGCAGAGTGATCTCGACACGCCGCGCCGAGGGCTCAACCATCGGGCCCGGGGGTGCCGTCATGTTCGAGACGCTCGCTCTCGTCTTCGGGGTCGTCTTCCTCCTCTCCCTGTTGCCCCTTCTCTGGATCACGGTTCGACGGATGCTGCGCGAGCGCGGCCCGCGCGTCATCACCTGCCCCGACAACGGCTGCCGCGCCGAGGTCTCGGTCGACGCCTGGAAGAGCGGCCTGGCCCACGTCTTCGGCGAGGGCGAGCGGCGGCTGGCGTCCTGCTCCCGCTGGCCCGCGATGCAGGGATGCGACCAGGCCTGCCTGACCGAGATCGAGGAATCGCCCGATGGCTGTCTCGTCCGGACGATGGTGGCCGACTGGTACGGCGACCGCGCCTGCGCCGCTTGTGGACTGGCCGTCCATCCGTTCGGCATCGGGACCCGCCCGCCGGCGTTGCGCGATGCCGCCGGCCGGACGCTCGCCCTTTCCACGGTCACGCCGCTCGGGCTCGACGCGACGCTCGCCTCGCACGAGCCGATCTGCGCCAACTGCTACGACGCTCTGGCCTTTCGCGAGCAGTTTCCCGGACTGGCGATCGAGCGGCCGCACCCGCCCGACGCCGCGCCGTAGGCTCTATCGGCCGAGCGGCCGGTTCCCGATCGACGCGTCGAGGATCTCGATCGGGTGGTACGACGGGAGAGAAGCGCCGCGCCCGCGCAGGTGCTTCGCGATCTGGAGCAGGCACCCGGGGTTGGCGGACGCGAGGGCGTCGGCGCCCGCGGCCAGGACGTTCTCGACCTTGCGCTCGCCGATCTCGCCCGCGCTCTCGGGTTCGACGAGGTTGTAGATCCCGGCGCTGCCGCAGCACTGATCCCCGTCGGCGATCTCGACGACCGTGAGGCCCGGAATGGCCGCGAGCAGATCCCGCGGCTGCTGGCGAATGCCCTGTCCGTGGGCGAGGTGGCAGGCGTCGTGGTACGCGACGCGGACTCGCAGCGGATGCCGCACGGCCGCCGGCGGAAGGGCCGCCAGGAACTCGTTGACGTCCCGCACGCGCGCCCGGAATGCGGCGGCCCGCGGCCCCCAGGCCGGATCGTTCGCGAAGAGCCTCCCGTAATCCTTCAGGTGCGAGCCGCAGCCCGCGGCGTTGACGAGGATGGCGTCCCAGGCGCCGCACTCGAAGGCGGCGATCAGCGCTCGGGCGAAGTCGAGCGACTCCTCCTCGCGGCCGGCGTGAATCGAGAGCGCGCCGCAGCAGCCCTGCTCCGGCGGCACGACGACCTCGCATCCTTCCGCCGCGAGGACCCTCGCGGTGGCCGCGTTGATTCCCGGGAAGAAGACGCTCTGGATGCAGCCCGTGACGAGCGCGACACGGGCCCGCGGCGCCCCCGCCGGAGCCAGGCGCGGCGGCAGCGCGTCCGCCTCGGCGTCGGCCGGCTCGGGCATCAGCGCTTCGAGTGTGGCAAGGCGGCCGGGCAGGAGGCGGGCGAGCCCGCTTCCGCGCACCAGGCGCGCGAGCCCCGACTTCTGGTAGACGGCCGCGAGCCCCGACAGCGCCCGGAGGCGCGCCGGGTACGGGAGGATCGCGAAGAGCATCTCCCGAAAGATCCGGTCGAGGCCGCCCCGCGGGCGCTCGTGCTCGCGCCGCGCGCGCGTCTGCTCGATCAGAACGTCGTACCGGACGCCCGAAGGGCACGCCGTCACGCAGCCGAGGCATCCGAGGCAGCGGTCGAAGTGCCGCGCGACCGTGTCGCTCCACGCGAGCGTGCCCTCCGCGAGGCCGCGCATCAGGTCGATGCGCCCGCGGGGCGAGTCCATCTCCTCGGACCAGGAGTGCCAGGTCGGACAAGCGGGCAGGCAGAAGCCGCAGTGGACGCAGTCGTCGTAGAGCGACCGCCGGCCCGCATGGGGCGTCGGCACGGCGGAAGCCATCAGATCCCTCCCACGAAGCGTCCCGGCGCGAGCCGCCTCTGCGGATCGAGGCGGGCCTTCACGCCGCGCATCAACGCGACCGCGGCCGGGGGCGGCCCCCAGACGTCCGCCGCGGCGCGGACGGGTTCCGGGGCGGCCGCGATCACGAGCGAGCCGCCCGCCGCGGCGAGACCGGAACGGGCCGCGGCGACCGCCGCCGCGACCCCGGACGCGTCCGCCGGCTCGCCGCCGACGAACGCGAAGCCGAGAGTCGGATAGCACAGGCAGGCGGGCGAGCCGAGGGCGCCGGCCAGCGGGGCGAGCACCCCGGCCTCGACCGCTTCGAGCGACGCCGGAAGCGCCGCCACCTTCGCGCGAAAAGCGCCCGCGCGCCGCGCCGCGTCGTGGCGGCCCCACAGCTCCCCCGCGGCCCGTTGGTCGAGCCGGTCGCAGGCGGCACCGACGTCGCGCGCGACGAGGGTCGCGAAACGCTCGCACTGCTCCTCGACGCCCCGCGCGAAGCCCTCGAAGCGCACCGCGAGATCGAACCGGTCCGTGCCCGTCCGGAAGGCGACGACCGAGTCGGGCTCGAGCTGCGCCTCGCGGAGCCTGCCGCCGAGTGCGGCGACGTCGCGGGCCTTCAGGCCGGACGAGAAGAGCGTCGCCGCCCTCTCGCCCAACGGATGCAACCGAAACGTCGCCGTCGCGATCAGGCCGAGCGTGCCGAGCGAGCCGACCATCAGCTTCGGCAGGTCGAAGCCGGCCACGTTCTTGACGACCTTGCCGCCGCCTCGGGCGAGAACGCCGTCGGCGCGCACGATCGAGATCCCGATGAGGAGATCCCGCACGGAACCGTACCGCGCCCGCCGCGGTCCGAAGGCGTTCGCCGCGACGACGCCGCCGACCGTGGCCCGTTCCGGCAAGGGCGGATCGAGGGCGAGGCGCTGGCCCGCCGGGGCGAGAAGGCGCGCGAGCGCGTCCAGGGTCACGCCCGCCTCCGCGATCACGATCTGGTCCGACGGCGCGTGCTCGACGATCCGGTTCAGACGCCGGGTGCGGACCAGGACGTCGACGCTCTCCGGCCGTGCCCCGAGATCGAGGTCCGTGCCCCCGCCCGCAAAGACGACGCTCCGGCCGCCTCGGGACGACTCGCCGACCACCGCCGCGGCCTCCGCCACCGTGCCCGGCTCGCACACGGCGCCGGGCCGGACGCCGAGGACCGCATCCTCCGCCGCGGCGGGACGGCTCGCCGGGAGGGTCATTCGCGCCAGATCTTCCCCGAGGCTTCCTCGGGATGCGGGCGATGCGGGCCGGGCCGGTCGCCGCAGAGTCGCGGCGTCGGAAAAACCTTGCCGGGGTTCAACCAGCCGTCCGGGTCGAAGGCGCAGCGCACGAGGCCCATCGTGTCGAGGTCTTCGGCCGCGAACATCACGGGCATGTACGCGGCCTTGTCGTGGCCCACGCCGTGCTCGCCCGTGATCGAGCCGCCGTACCGCACGCAGAGCTTCAGGATCGCGCCGCCGAGCTCTTCGGCCGCCGCCTCCTGCCCGGGAAGGCTCTCGTCGTAGAGCACGAGCGGATGGAGGTTGCCGTCGCCGGCGTGGAAGACGTTGGCCACGCGCAGGCCCACGGCCGCGGCGAGGTCGTCGATCTCGCGGAGCACCCGGGCGATCTCGGAGCGCGGGATCACGCCGTCCTGGACGAAATAGTTCGGGCTGATGCGGCCGACGGCCGCGAACGCGCTCTTGCGGCCCTTCCACATGAGCGCGCGCTCGGCCTCGTCGCGCGGCCGCCGCACCTCGATCGCCCCGGCGCGGCGGGCGAGCTCGATCGCGTTCTCCGACGTGTGGTCGACCTCGGCCGCCGGCCCGTCCGCGTCCATCAGCAGAGCGGCGCCGACGTCCGGCCAGTCGAGCCCGGTGGCCGCCTTCGCCGCGACGATCGCGAGGCGATCCATCATCTCGATCGCCGCCGGGACGATGCCGGAGGCGATGATGGCCGACACCGCCGCCCCCGCCTCGTCGGTCGACGGAAACGTGGCGAAGAACGTCCGCGTCGCCTGGGGCTTTCGCAGGATCCGGAGGACGACCTCGGTCACGACACCGAGCAGCCCTTCGCTGCCGACGACGACGCCGAGCAGGTCGTAGCCCGGCGCGTCGAGGACCGGCCCGCCGAGGTCCACGACCGTGCCGTCCGCCAGCACGACGCGCGCGCCGCGGACGTGGTGGACCGTGAAGCCGTACTTCAGGCAGTGCGCGCCCCCCGAGTTCTCGGCGACGTTCCCGCCGATCGTGCAGATGCTCTGGGACGACGGGTCGGGGGCGTAGTAGTAGCCCCGCGCGCCGATTGCCTTCGAGACGTCGAGGTTGATGACGCCGGGCTCGACCCGCATGAAACCGTTGTCGTAGTCGATCTCGAGGATCCGCTTCATGCGCGACAGCGCGACGACGAGGCCGCCCGCGACCGGCAGCGCGCCGCCCGAGAGGCCGGTCCCGGCGCCCCGCGCCACGACGGGCACGCCCGCCGCGTGGGCTTCCCGGAGCACGCCGGAGACCTCCGACGTCGAGGCGGGCAGCACGACGATCGCCGGCCGGACGCGGTAACCGGTCAGGCCGTCACACTCGTAGGTCGAGAGCTCGGCCTCGTCCACGACCACGTGCGCGTCGCCGACGATCGCCGCGAGCTTCGCGGCGAGGGCGCCGGCCGAAGCCGCCGCGGCGGTAGTCACGCGCGCCTCCTAGTCCAGGTAGCCGTACGCCGGCAGGGTCAGGAACTCCGTGAAGTCTTCCTTCTCGACGAGCCCGTCGAGAATCGCGGCCGCGTCGCGCAAGCGCCCCGCGCCCGCGCCGCCGAGACGCGCGAGCTCCTCGGCCTTGACCGCCTCGTAGAGGGCGCGGTCGGCCGCGCGCCCGTCCGCCAGGGTCGCGCCGTTGTGCGACCACTGCCAGAGCTGGGAGCGGGCGATCTCGGCCGTCGCGACGTCCTCCATCAGGTTGAAGATCGCGGCGGCGCCGTTGCCGAGGAGCCAGGAGTTCAGGTACTGGAGCGCGACGTTGACGTTGTTGCGGAAGCCGGCCTCGGTGACCGAGCCGCCCGGCACGCGCGTGTCGGCCAGCTGTGCGGCGGTGACGGCGACGTCTTCGCGCAGCCGGTCCTTCTGGTTCGGCCGCGGCGCGAGCGCCTTCTCGAAGACTTCCATCGCCACCGGGACGAGGTCGGGATGGGCGACCCACGTGCCGTCGAACCCGTCCCTCGACTCGCGCAGCTTGTCGTCGCGCACCTTCGCCAGGGCCGCGTCGTTGATCGTCGGATCCTTGCGGCTCGGGATGAACGGCGCCATGCCGCCCATCGCGTGCGCGCCGCGCCGGTGGCAGGTCTTGACGAGGAGCTCCGTGTATGCCCGCATGAACGGCACGGTCATCGTGAGCTGCTGGCGGTCCGGGAACACGAGGTCACGGCGGCGGCGCAGCGTCTTGATCGTCGAGAAGAGATAGTCCCAGCGCCCCGCGTTCAGGCCGCTCGCGTGCTCGCGGAGCTCGTAGAGCATCTCCTCCATCTCGAAGGCGGCCGGGAACGTCTCGATCAGCATCGTGGCCCGGAAGCTTCCGCGCGGAATCCCGAGGGCTTCCTGGGCGAAGACGAACGCGTCGTTCCAGAGGCGCGCCTCGCGGTGGCTCTCCATCTTCGGCAGGTAGAAGTACGGCGCCGTGCCGCGCGACAGCCGCTCGCGCGCGTTGTGGAAGACGTACAGGCCGAAGTCGAAGAGCGAGGCCGACATCGGCGCGCCGTCGACGGCCACGTGCCGCTCGTTCAAGTGCCACCCGCGCGGCCGCACGAGCAGGGTCGCGATCTCGGCGTTCAACCGGTAGTCCTTCCCTTCCGGGCTCCGGAAGGAAAGGCGCCGCCGGACCGCCTCCACCAGGTTCGCCTGCCCCTGCACGACGTTGCCCCACGTCGGCGACAGCGAATCCTCGAAGTCGGCCATGAAGACGTTGGCCCCGGAATTGAGCGCGTTGATCATCATCTTGCGCTCGACGGGGCCCGTGATCTCGACCCAGCGCTTCTCGAGGTCCGGCGGCGTCGGGGCGACCTTCCAGGTCCCCGAGCGCACGCCCGCCGTCTCGGCGAGGAAGTCCGGCAGCGCCCCGGCGTCGAACTCCTTCTGCCGGGCCGCGCGCCGCGCGAGGAGCTGCCGGCGGGTCGGCTCGAACTGCCGGTGCAGGCTCGCCAGGAACGCCGCCGCCTCGTCCGAGAGGATTCCCTCCGTCCCGGCGGGCGGCGGCGCCAGGACCTCGAACCCCGCGGCCGTCACGCGCGTCCTCTCACTTGACGGGAAGCGCGGGAATCGCGCCGGGGAACACGTACGCCTGGAGGAGGGCGATCAACCCGATGATCCCCGCGCCCACCACCGAGTGCCACCAGACGCGCCGGAAAATGGGGCCCAGAGCGTGCCGCCGCTCGCGCGGCGATTCGTAGCAGGCGGCGCAGGCGACCATGATCGACTGCGCGTCGATCATCTTGCCCATGACGCCTCCGGTCGAGTTCGTGGCGACGATGAGCACCTCGTTCAAGTTCAGCTGCTGCGCCGTGATCCGCTGGAGGCTGCCAAAGAGGGCGTTCGAGGCCGTGTCCGAGCCGGTCAGGAACACGCCCAGCCAGCCGAGGTAAGCGGCGAAGAACGGATACGCGGCGCCCGCGCTCGTGAAGGCGAGGCCGAGGACCGCGTCGGTGCCGGAGTAGCGCGTCAGGAACCCCAGCCCGAGAACCTGGCCGATCACCAGGACCGGGATCTTCATGCGCCGGGCCGTCCGCGAGAGAGCCTCCCGCCACTGGGCGCCCGAGAGCTTCAGGAAGAGGCCCGTGAGAAGGGCCGCGACGAAAACGCCGGTCCCCGCGGCCGAGAGCCAGTTGATCGTGAACTTCGCCCCCTCGGGCTTGGCGTCGGGCTTGACGACCGGCGGCGTGCGCTGAACCTTGTTGTGAAGCGCCGGCATTTCCCACGAGGGCAGCGACAGCGTCCCGGTGAAGGGCGAGCCGAGCAGCGTCGTGTTGATCTTGACGTTCTGGAACACGTTGTTCAGGGTGGTCTTGAACGCCGGCATTCCCCAGAGCGCGCAGCACAGGATCAGGATGCCCCACGGAGTCCAGGCGCCGGCGGTCTGACCGGCCGTGTACTTGTACTTCCACTCCGCGCGGTTCAACGGCATCGTGGCGCCGGCGCCTCCCCGCTCCGAGCGCAGCAGGAATCGGGTCTTCGGGTGCCACACGAAGCGCAGGAAGAGCGCCGTGCAGACCACGGAGAAGACGCCCGCGACGACGTCGGTGACGAGGTGGAGGGCGGCGGTCCCCGAGGCGTAGTACTGCATCGCCGCGAACGACAGACCCGAGCAGAGCGCGCCCGGCCACACGTCCCACACGTCCTTCCACTTTCCGCCTTCCATGAAGACGAAGGTGGCGATGAGCCAGAACGGGACGAGCACGGAGACCCACGGCAGCTGGTGCCCCGCCATCGTCGACAGGGTCCTCTGGTCGAGGCCGCTCACGGCCGCCAGCGTCACGATCGGCGTGCCGATCGCGCCCCACGCCACGGGCGCGGTGTTGGCGAGAAGGTTCAGGACGGCCGACTGGAACGGCGAGTACCCGAGTCCCACCATGATCGCGCCGGCGATGGCGACCGGCGTGCCGAAGCCCGACGTCCCCTCGATGATCGCGCCGAACGAGAACGCGATCAGCAGCACCTGGAGGCGCCGGTCGAAGGAGATGTGGATGATGGATTCCTTGACGATCTCGAACCTTCCGGTGATCACCGTCATCGTGTAGAGGAACATCGCGGCGAGCACGATCCAGATGATCCCGAGGAACCCGGACATCGACCCGAGGGCGAACGCCGAGATCGCCGAGGACACCGGCATCCCGAAGGCGAGGCACGAGACGAGCAGCGCCGCGATCACGGCGTAGAACGCGGCGTACGGCGCCGCGATGCCGAGATGCCGGACGCCTTCCTCGTCGCGGTGGGGATGGAGCGCGATGAAGTAGAGCAGCGTGAGAATGGGAATCGCGGCGACCAGGGTGGAGAGAAAGACGTTCCCGAGCGGGTTGTAGTGTTGGAAGTACAAGTCACACCTCGCTCTCGGTCATGCGCCGGACGATACGAACGAGGACACCAACCGTGGCTCCAGATGCCGGGCCGAGTCTATCGCCGGTTCCCAGCCGGGGGGACCGGCTCCCCTGGAAGGCGTCCGTGGGACCGGGGCCCCGAACGGGGCGAAAAGGCGATTCGATCGAGCTGGGAGGCGATCTCCCGCCGCCGCACCAGGATGGACGTGCGCCCCTCTCGGCCCCCCAGGCGCCGGCGGTAGTCCTCGTCGGTGTCGTACCGGTCCAGGTCGTACAGGCAGTCGAGCCCCTCGTCGATGATCCCCCGCTCCAGGGCGTCGGTCGACAGGCGCGACGTGCCGTTGACCGCAGCGACGACCCGGCGCGCCTCCGCCGCCGTCGCGACGATGGCGGCGACGTGGCCGAAGCTGTTGCGCACGACGTTGGGCCTGGCCGGGTCGACCGACCAGGGCTCGGTCCGGTGCGGGGCCCTTGCCGGGTCCGGGTTGCCCTGGTCGAGGATCGCCTCGACGAGTCGGCGGAATTCCTCCAGCCGGACCGGCTTGGCGATGTGAGCGCTCCGGCTGATCTCCGGCGGGAGCCTGCGCTCTCCCGAAACCACGATCACCGGAATGAGCAGAAGAACGGGGTCCGACTCGCGAATGACGAGGAACTCCCAGCCGTTCATGACCGGCATGTCGAGATCGAGCACGACGAGATCGGGCCGGCGTCCGGTCCGGATCCGCTGCAGGAGGTCCGCCCCGTCGGGCACGCCGGCCGCCTCGTGCCCGTCGGCTTCGAGCATGGACACGAGAGCCGTCTGCATCGCAGCGTCGTCCTCCGCCACCAGGACCAGCGCCCGCCGCTCGTCGACCAAGACCCCTCCAGGGGATCCTGTGCCAGCAAGAATCGCGCCCGGGCGGAGCCCGCGCGGCAGACGGAATGAACTCGACTAGTTCACCGAATTCGCTCCCGCCGTCACACGGACCTCGCCGTCCGGCGAAGTCGAGCGCCACGCGGCGAGGGCCAGACACACGGCAATGGCAACCGAGAAGAGGATCGGAGCGGCAAAGAAATACCTCCAGCCGAGGACGGCCACGGCGAGAAAACACAGCGCGAGCGCCCACGCGGTGACGCGCATCGCGGGGCGCGCCGCGGCCGGAAGACTCCCGAGCTGCCACGCGACCACCGCCGCCAGCAGGAGGAAGACGCTCCCGAACAGGCCAAACCCCACGTAGAAGTCCCAATAGGTCCGCGTGAACCCCATCACGCTGAAGCGGCTCGACTGCATGGCTTCCAGATCGACTCCCCAGCGGGGATCGGACCAGGGATATCCCGCGGAGTGGCCGAGGCCGAACAAGAGGATGAGGACGGCAGCGATTCGATACAGCGCGCGCGAGGTCATGTCTCGGCCTCCTTCCGATCGGCGGCACCGCATGCTCTCACGAGCCCCGGGGCGAATTTAGCTTCCGTTCACGTCGGACAATCGCGGCAAGCGGCCTGCTCCCGAAGGACGAAGATCGAACGGCCCGGGCGCGATCGACGCGGACTATCCTTGCCCGCATGTTCCGTCTCAAAAAGGGTCTCGTCCTCGCGGGCACGCTCGTGGCGATCGTTCCGGCGGTCGCCTTCGGTCAGGCACCGCCGCCCGGGCCGCCGAACATGGACGAGCTGATGCGGCAGGCCACGTCCGGAGCCAATCGCGGCAGCCGTTCCCAGCGCCCGGGAACCGTCGACCCTCCGGGCGTGCCGGTGCCGGCAGATTCCCCGCTCTTGGCCGCCTTCCGGCGCCTCGACGCCGCGAAGACCTACCGGGTGAGCATGGACATGGCGACGGCCGACCCCCGCGCGCGCGAGGCCATGCAGCAGATGGGCGGCATGGACCACTACGACAAGGTCGTCGTCAAACCCGACACCCAGTCGGTCACCTTCCACATCGCCCTCTCGGCTGTCGACGGTCCCGGCAAGCGGGACGACTGGGAAGTGCGCGGCGTCGTCAAGGGCACGCGCATGGCGCGCAAGTTCGACACCCCGGCGAAGGCGCGCATCCTCGCCATGCAGGAAGCGTCGATGGCCAAGCAGCTGGCGGAGGCCGACATGGCCGCGACGATGTCGCTCGCGCAGGCGGCGCTCGGCGGTCCGCTCGGCGCGATCAGCGGCGCCGTCCAACTCGCGTCCCTCGCGACGAGCCACGCCACCGCGGCCGCGATGATGAAAAAGGCGCGCGACTTCTTCGAGTGGACGTGCGCCGACGCCCCGGCGGGCGCCTCGACGAGCGCGTCGCACGACAACGTCCGGTTCACGGATCTCTCGGACCTCGGCGACCGGACCGACGGCGCCGTCGCCGTCCACGGCTATCAGTTCTACGTGAACGAGCAGGGGCGCTATCACGGGCCGGTGGAAGTCGACGTCGCCCGCGACGGTCTTCCCACCCGCTTCGTCATCGCAGAGCCCTCGATGGGCGCAACGATGACGATGCGCTACTCCGACTACGACAAGCCGCTCGAGATCGAGCTTCCGCCCTGCCTGGCGAAGTGAGCGACGAAGCCGTCGGGTTTCGTCGGTCGCGGCGCGCCCGGATCGGCGCGTCGTCACCGGGGCGCTGCTTGCCGCCTCCGGAGCTCCCAGGCCGGGTTCGGAATCGCCGATCAGGCCGCTCGGCCCGCTGCCGCCTCGTCTCCTCGAGGCCGTCCGGCGCCGGCGCGCCCGGCTGACAGAGTCACGACCGAAGACCCGGAGACCTGGGCGCCGACGTCACTTCAGGCCCTCCACGACATAGAGCTCGGAGAGCACCCGTCGGTACGAGTACGCATAGGCCCTGCCGTCGGGAGTGATGCAAACGCGGTAGATCTCGTCGACACCCGCGGAATCCGCCGGGAACAGCTCTTTCCAGAGCTCCCGCCCGCCCGTCGCGAGGTCGAGACGAAAGACCCGGCCCGGTGAGGAGAGCTCGCTGAGCTGCGCGACGTAGAGAGAATGGCCATCGGCGCTCCATCCCACGGGAAGATCGTTGTCGGCGGCCCCGGCAACTGGCCGTGGCTCGCCGCTCTCGACCGGGTAGACCGTGATTTTCTGGTTGGGCCCGACCGCGGCAACGAGCGTCCCATCCGGGGAGATGGCCGCACCTCCCCTTGCCAGGTCTCCCAGGGAAATTCCCTCTGGTGAGATTGGACGCGGCCTTCCGCCATCTAGGTCCTGAACATAGAGCCTGCGGCCTCGGCCGGCCTCCCGCGCAACGAAAAGAACCCGTCCGCCCCCGGGGAACCAGGTCACGTCCCATTCCAGGTTCAATCCCGCGCTGGTGATGAACTTCGCCTCTCCGGGCCCGGTGGGCAAGAGAACGATCGGTTCTCCAGGCTTCAACGGCTGAGAGAGAACCCACTTGCCATCCGGCGAAAGGCCGCTCGACAGCCCCTCTCCGAGCCGCACGACCGGAGATCCATCCGTCCCGCGCAGACAAACGGAGTAGTTGGGCCCGGCCGCCTCGCCTTGCTCGGAAAACACGATCGTCTTCCCATCCGGTGAAAGGTCGGTGAGAACCGAGAATTCGAGCCAGGAAAGCTCGCGCTCGTTGCTTTCCCCCGCACGGAGGCTCTTGATCCCGACGCGCCGGTCTTCTCGCGTCAGGAGCACACGGCCGGAATGCGTGACGTCCTCCAGCCGAAGATCGCCTGCCATCCGCGCGATCGCCCGGAGCCGGCCCGAGAGCGACACGCCATAGAGCGAGCGGCCCTCCGATCCCGTTGCCGCGGTGAACCACACCTCGCCCCCCGACGGAGACCAGGCCAGCCCTTGCGCGCTTCCCCACTCCTTCGAGAGAGTTCTCTTCTTTCCCGACAGGTCGATCACCGCGATCGACCCCCGGTCATCGACGGGCAGGGGGTGATCGATGAAGGCAATGAGGTCTCCTCGGGGTGAGAAGCGCGGGAAACTCACGTGTCCCGTCGTCTCGTAGAGGACCTTTCCGAGAGGGAACTCCAGCCGGCCCTTCCCGGCGACGTCCCGCGCCACGACCAGGCTTCCTCCCGGTCCCCAGTCGACCTGATTGACGTTCTCGGCAATCTCTCGCGCCGCCCCACCGGTGAGGGCCGCACGCGCCAGCCTGCCCTTGGAAAGACCCTCGTCCGAGCTGCGTCGCTCGAGCTGAATGGCCAGCTCGCCGGAGGGCGAAATCGCAAGGACCTCGGCGCTCGGAAGCTCGAGCGGCACCGCATCGGGGCTCTCCGGGCGCTTGATGTAGATCGTCGGCGGCGTCCCGTCCCACGAAGCACTGTAGAGGACGGTCTGCCCATCCGGCGCGAAGCGCGCCGACGAAACGGTTCCTTGACGAAAGGTCACTCGACGATAGGAGGGAGGCTCGGTCTGCGCCGTCCGACGCCCGACGATATAGCCCGACACGAGGGTGACTGCCGAAGCGAGCACGACGGTTGCCGCTGAAGACAGGCGGCCGCGCCGCCGCGGTGCCACGCCGGCCGTGGCCCCCTCCCTTTCCGCCGAAACGCCCGAGAGCTCCTCGAGGTCGAAGGCAACGTCACTGGTGGACTGGAATCGGCGCTCCGGATTCTTCTCGAGGCAATGCCGCACGATCCGCTCGAGCGAGGGCGACACATTCCGATTCGTCACGGAGAGGTCCGGTGGATCCTCCTTCAGAATCGCCGACATCGTCTCCGCCGCCGAGTCGGCGCGGAAGGCCCGATTCCCGGACAGCATCTCGTAGAGGATCGCCCCGAAGGAAAAGATGTCGCTGCGCGCGTCGGCGGACCGGCCCTTCACTTGCTCCGGCGACATGTACCCGAGCGTTCCGAGGACCACGCCCGGCTCCGTCCCGGCGGCGGCCGTGGCGAGGCTGCTCCCGTCGCCGGACTGCTCCGACTGAGTGCGCTTGGCCAGTCCAAAGTCCAGGATCTTGACCCGGCCGTCTCTGGTGATGAAGAGGTTCTCGGGCTTGAGGTCCCTGTGGACGATGCCTTTCTCGTGCGCCGCCGAAAGGCCGCGAGCGATCTGGACGGCGTAGTCGACCGCCCGGCGTGGCGGGAGCTTGCCGCTCGTGAGCTCGGCTCGAAGCGTCTCGCCCTCGAGCAGCTCCTGGACCACGTAGAGAGCGCCCGCGTGGGATCCGACGTCGTAGACGGCGGTGATGTTGGGGTGGTTCAGGACCCCGGCGGCCTCGGCTTCCTGCTGGAAGCGACGGAGGCGTTCGGCGTCCTGGGAAAAGGTGTCAGGAAGGACCTTGACCGCAACCTCGCGCCCCAGCCGTGAGTCCCTCGCCCGGTACACCTCCCCCATCCCTCCCGCGCCCAGGGGCGACAGGATTTGGTAGGGGCCGAGGCGAGTCCCGGCTGCGAGTGTCAAGAGATCGCCGCTGCGGGGATTCTAGAGGATTGGTCGGGGCGAGAGGATTTGAACCTCCGACCACTCGGTCCCGAAGGGGAAATGACTGAATCTCCGTGAACTCGCCTGAACTCAAGTGACTCTGTGGCGCGGGTTTCTTCAACCGCTCAAAGTCGAATGAGCTCGGGTGAATCCCTGAGATCAGCTACGCTTCAGCTACGGTAGGCGTACTCCCCCGGGGTCTCGGTCCACCTCAGCCATCGGCGCGCTTCCGCCCATCGGTGGCTATGCACATCGAGGTGCCTAAGAACTGCCGGCCGCACCCTCGACGAGCTTCTGGAACCTCGGGTTCTTGCGCAGCGGGTCGAAGTTGGGGTCGATCTTGAGCCAGCCGGGCGAGAGGTAGTAGGGGATCTTCAACAGCGGCTCCAGCAGGTCGAGAGCCTTCTCCGGCTCGCCGACGAGCATGTAGATCCGCACGAGCTGGTGCTGCAAGTAGGGGCCGTTCAGGGCGTCCTTCGAAATGGGATCGAGCGCCACGCCACGCTCGCCCTCCCGGATCGCTTCCTCTTTCCGACCGAGGTACGCGAGCGCGAGACCGAGAAAGACATGGAGCTGTGCGTCATTGGGCGCTGCGCGAAGCTGCTCCTCGACGGCCTTCCTGGCCTCGTCGGCGTAGGTGCGCACGTTCGGGGCATCACCCTTCAAGGCATAAGCCTGAACGAGGCAGGTTGCCCAGGTTCCCCGGTCGTCGTCGAACGCGCTCGGCGTCAGCCGCAGCAGAAGCTCTTGCTCTCCCTCATCGAGGACCCAGACGAGATCCTGGAAGGTCGCCAGGTAGGCCAGGAGCGCGGTGGGCTCGACCTCTTTGGGCGCGGCCTTGATCACGGCCCGGGCACCGGCCAGGTCGCCGTCGCCGAGGTAGGTCATGGCCTTCCTCTCGATCAGATTGAGGTTGGCGGGAGCGAGCGTGAGACCACGGTCGAAGGCCTCACGCGACTCGGGATAGCGCCGCAGACGCAGGAGCGCTTCGCCAAGCGCCCAAAGATTGCTGGCGGACCGGGGATCGAGCTGCGCCGCCTGTTTAAGGTGCTCCACCGACGCATCCGAGCGCCCAAGGCCCTGCTCGGCAAGCGCCGTTGCCCTGAGAACCGAGGCATCGCCGGGGGCAAGGCGAAGACCCTTCTCGTACTGCTCCAGGGCGCGAGCGTTGTCCCGAACGACCACGCGTTCATAGGTGCCGAGTGCGAGGTACCCCTCCGGGCGATTCGGTGCAAGCGCAACGGCCTTCTCCGCGGCCTGCCGGGCACGCTCCGCGAGCGCGGGCGTCGGGGTGCCATTGGAATACAGAAGCGAATTGGAGGTCGCGACCCTCGCCCACGCCTGCGCGAAGCCGGGATCCAGCGCCACGGCCTGCTCGTAGAAGCCGATTTCCTTGCGCAGGCTGGGCGGATCGTTGGCTCCGCTATTCCGGATCTCCTCGCCCTTGAGGAAGGCATCGTAGGCGGCGAGATTCTGCGTCGGCTTCTCCGAGAGCCGTTTCTCCTCGCCCGCCCCGAGAGCCCCTCCCAGAGCCTGAGCCACCTTCGTCGCAATCTCCGACTGCACGGCAAACACATCCGTAATCGCTGCGT
>Ga0335070_10000438_pt1 | contig 46416 bp, 49 predicted proteins | sample Lox_Sample_13_FD_206722 | JGI IMG/M metagenome (GOLD analysis project Ga0335070, IMG submission 206722) | Soil microbial communities from Loxahatchee National Wildlife Refuge, Florida, United States - Lox_Sample_1.3 | ecosystem: Environmental > Terrestrial > Soil > Wetlands | place: USA... | reverse complement strand
CGGGGCTGTCGGCTTCGAAAGCCCGACCTCCTTTGCGCACCTTTTCCGTCGCCATACGGGAGTTTCGCCTTCAGTTCATAAGGGCTTGAAACAGGTGAAACCCGCCGCTGCGGCGATGCGTACCAATGGATGCTAATGACCAGGCTGTGGTGTACCCTGATCGTCGCCTTCGCTGGCGTGCTTTTCGCCGCGGACGATAATGTCGTCTTCCGCAGCGATGTCTCCCTGGTTCGCGTGGATGCACAGGTCCTGGACCGCGATAACCGCGCCATTACCGGACTGCGCGCCGACGACTTCGTCCTGCGGGAGGAAGGCCGGCCTCAGCCGATCCGCAATTTCGCCAGCGAAAACGTACCCGTGGATGTTCTCCTGCTGCTGGATGTCAGCGCCAGCATGCGGCCGCACGTCGAACGCATCGCCTCGGCATCGCATGAGGCATTGCGCGTGCTCCGGGACCAGGACCGGATTGCCATTATGGTCTTCGACCGCGTAACGCGTGTGCGGATGCCATTTCGCAGCAGCCACGATGACGTTGAACGCGAGCTGGAGTCGCTCATCAACCAGGAGGACTTCAATGGAGGCACGGATATCACCCGCGCCCTGTACGACGCCGCCAATTACATCTCCCGCAACGGACGGCGCGATGCGCGGCGGGCCATCGTCATCCTGACCGACGACCAGACTGAGCGCAACCGCGACCTGGAAGGAGTTTCCCGCGCACTGGTTAAAGCCGACGCCGTGCTCAGCCTGCTGCTGGCCCCCGACGCCATGGGTGCCTACTACCCGGGCGCCGGCGGTGGACGCCGCAATGGGGGCGGAACGTGGCCCGGCAGCGGACCAATGGGTGGCCCGCTGGGCCGTATCATCCTGGGCCGCCGCGGACCGTACGGTGGACCCGGCAGCGGTCCGACGATGCGCGGACCGCACACGCAATCGGCCGAAACCGGTGAGATAGCCCGCCGGTCGGGCGGCGACATCATGCCTGTGGATGACGCTTCCGCCCTCGAAACGACGCTCTCCCGCCTCCGGCAACGCTACGCTCTATACTTCAACGTTCCCCCGGATGTGAAGGCCGGTGAGCAGCGAAACATCGAAGTTGCACTCGCCGATTCTGCCCGGCGTCGTTATACCGGAGCCGACATCCGATACCGGCGCGTCTACCTGGCGCCGGTGGCCGGCAGTGGATCCACCGTGGCTGCCCAGGCATCACCGGTTCAAACCGCCGACAGCGAGCGTCAGCCCGTCGACTCCGAAAGACCCGTGATCAAGCGCCGGCCGGCCGTCAGCGAGGATGGCCCCCGGCAAGGTCCGCTCGACGCCGCCAGTTCGGACACTCAGAATGCTACGCCGGATGTCGCCCCACAGCCGAGGCGCACGGCGCGCCACATCGATGAACCGTCCGAGCAGCAGGGTCCCATAAAACCAACCTGCGGCGGCTGGCATAAAGTCGATGAACCGGCACCGCCGCCCTGCCCGAGCGATGCGGGCGATGCTCGGCAGCCTCCATCAAATAAGTAGCAGACATTTCTGCTTGCCGTGCAAAATATGCATGGCTGGGACTACACCTTTCGGAACTGTAGCACTCAACATTACAGAACTTTAAGATTGGTAACCGTTGTGCAAGGTGAGTTTTCCAGCGCAGAAAAACCGCGCATCATCGAGAAATAAAAGAACACGCCAGGTTCATACCGCATCAATCACAAGCTGGCTTCGGTCTGGCGCAAAGCGACGCCGCCCGAAGTTCTCTGGAGGCACTTGCGATGGCCGATTTTCATCAGACCGGAGTCGTTACCACCCTCCATCGTCTGAAACCGAACAACCTCGACAGGCTGGAAACTGATCTCGAACGGTTTTCACGAAACCGGCCCATCGGATTGGTCTTGCCGGCCCTTTACTCGGAGTTCGAGACCCTCGCGATGCAGCAGATCGTCTCCGAATTGAAGCGCGTGCGCTACCTGCAGCGCATCGTGGTCGTGCTTGGAAGGGCCACGTACGATCAATATGTCCGCGCGTGCAGTTTCTTTGATGATTTTTACACGCCCGTCACCACGCTATGGATGGAAAGTGATGGGATCAAAGACCTTCTGCAAATGCTCGAAACGCGCGGGCTGTCTGCCGGAGGCGACGGTAAGGGCCGGTCCTGCTGGATGGCCTACGGCTACCTGCTGGCCATGCGGGATTGCGATGTGATCGCGCTGCACGACTGCGACATCGTGAACTACGATCGCCAGTTGCTGGCGCGCCTGTGCTACCCGGTGGTGCATCCGCACCTGAGCTTCGAGTTCTGCAAGGGCTATTACGCCCGAGTCACCGATCGTCTACATGGGCGGGTTACCCGCCTTTTTGTCACCCCACTGATCCGCGCGCTCGAAGGCATGGCGCCGGGTGCGCTCTTCCTCAAGTACCTCGACAGCTTCCGCTACGCGCTGGCCGGAGAGTTTGCCATGGATATCAACCTGGCGAGAGCCAACCGCATCCCTTCCGATTGGGGTTTGGAAGTCGGAACCCTGGCCGAAGTCTATCGAAACTGCGCGGTTTCCAGAACCTGCCAGGTGGATCTCATGGAAAGCTACGAGCATAAGCACAAGGAGATCTCCGAGGATGATCCTTCTCAGGGCCTGACGAGGATGGCCGGCGATATCGCCAAATCGCTGTTCCGCACCCTCGCCTCGGAAGGCCTGGTGTTTACCGCGGACGACTTTCGAAGCCTCGAAGTGCGGTACGTCCGCATGGCGCAGGACACCAGCGCGCGCTACTACGCCGATGCCATGCTGAATGGTCTCAAGTTTGACCGCCATGCCGAGGAGATTGCCGTCACTGCATTCGCCAGAAGCCTGCACAGAGCGGCTGCTGAATTCATTGAAGACCCCCTCGGCCTTCCGCTCATTCCCAACTGGAACCGTGTGTTGTCGGCCATTCCCGAGTTTTTTGAGCTCCTGCAAGACGCCGTGGACAAGGCCTCGCGGCCGGTTGTGGCCAAGGCTGTGCATTAATTCAATGCCAGAGCGATTACCGGATGAGGCTCGCCGGGCCGCTGAATCTATCGGGAGCGCCGACCTGGTCATCGGCATTCCGAGCTACAACAATGCCCGAACCATTGAGCACGTAGTGCGGGCAGCAAACGCCGGTCTGGGCAAGTACTTTCCGGAGCTCAACGGAGTCCTCATCAACGCGGATGGAGGCTCCACCGACAATACTCGCGAAGGCGTCCTCTCCGCCCGCGTGGAAGACGGGCATCTCATGCTCGTGTCCGCGCCGTTGAGCGTGGCTCATCGCCTCTCTTTGCCCTACCACGGGATCCCCGGCAAAGGCAGCGCTTTCCGGTTGATTTTTCAGATGGCGGCGGCGCTCAAGGCGAAGGCGTGCGCGGTGGTCGATTCCGACCTGCGCTCCATCACGCCTGAGTGGATAGATCTCCTGCTACGCCCCATCCTGTTCGCCGAGTTCGATTTCGTCGCACCGTACTACCATCGCCACAAGTACGACGGAACCATCACCAACAGCATTGTGTACCCCCTGACCAGGGCCTTATACGGATTGCGCGTGCGTCAGCCCATTGGAGGCGAATTTGGAATCTCGGCGCGCCTCATCGCTCGCTACCTGGAACGCGACGACTGGGAAACCGATGTCGCCCGCTATGGCATCGACATCTGGATGACCACTATTGCGATTGCCGAAGGCTTCCGGGTTTGCCAGAGCTTCCTGGGCGCCAAACTGCACGATGCCAAAGATCCATCATCGGACTTGACCGCCATGCTGCAACAGGTGGTCGGTAGCGTGTTCATGCTGATGGACGACTACGAATCCGTCTGGCGGAATCAGACGGGCAGCAAGCCGGCCGAGCTGTTTGGATTCCGGTTCGACGTCGGTCTGGAGCCCGTCGAGGTGAATGTGGAACGCATGATCCACGCTTTTCAGAAAGGCTGCGCGGAACTGGAGGAGATTTGGAGCCGTGCGCTCCAGCCGGAAACGCACGCCCGCATCCGGAGCCTGGCCGCCGGCCTGAACGAGAATCCAAACGCCTTCCATCTGGAGGATGAGCTTTGGGCACGCGTGATTCTGGATTTCGCCTGCGCCTATAAGCAGCACCCGCTGGCGTCGGCGCACCTGCTCCGGTCGCTGACGCCGCTCTATCTGGCGCGCGTTGCGTCGTTCGTCTTTGAAACTCGAAGCCTCTCGTCACCCCAAGTCGAGGACAAGATTGAGCAGGTGTGCTTAACCTTTGAGGGCCTAAAGCCGTATTTGCTCGGCCAATGGTATCGGGAACCCGTGCTGCCTCCGGAACCGGTCCCTGCTGTTGCCGGCGAGCGACAAGAAACACAATTGGAGGTGTAAAGCCATGGTCGAAACACTGAGAACCGTCCTCCAGGCAGTTCTGGAGCGACTCTACAAATACGTCACCATCTACCTGCCTTCGTTGCTCGCCGCGCTCATCCTGTTTGGGGCGGCGTACCTGGCGGCAGTGTTTTCCCGCTGGCTGCTGTATCGAATTTTCAAAGGACCGGCCATCGACCGGTTCCTGCGCCGCAGCGGCGTCGCGTTCATGCTCGATCCCTCCGGCCGCCTGCGTGCTACCCGGCTGGTCGCCGAGACCACCTACTGGTGCTTCTTGCTCGCCGGCCTGTTGCTCGGATTAAGCGTATTTGACACCGACATCACCACGCAGCTCATTCAGAAGTTCGTGTTTCTGCTGCCGAAGATCGTCGTGGCAGGATTGATCCTGCTGGGGGGAGCCGCCCTGGGCCAGTATCTCGGCCGCAGCATGCTGGTCTGGGCCGTCAATGAGGATTTTCCTTCCCCACGCCGCCTGGCCACCCTGGTGCGGATCGTCATCATGTTTGTCGCCGTCGTGGTCGCCGCCGACCAGCTCGACTTCGCCCGCAGCGTCTTCCTCGCGGCGTTCATCATTCTGGTAGGAGGCGGTGCGCTCACCGTGTGCCTGGCCGTCGGCCTAGGCGGCGGCTTCCGGCGCTTCTTCGAGCAAAAGAAAGAGCACGCCGAGAGCAACGGCGAGCGATCACTGTGGAATCATCTGTAGCCGGCAGCGATTCGGATGCAACCACAGAGTTCACACGGAACTCGTGCGCCCTCACTTGCGTATCTTGGACTGTATTTTTGTGTCACAAAAGTCCAGGAGACTCATGTATAAACGTCTGTTACTCTTCCCAATACTTGCCTTGTGCATCCTCCAAGCGCATGCTCAGGCTCTGGAAAGCATTCAGTCGCAGGAAGAGCTTGACAAGGCCGTCGCATCGCTCGATGCGGCACTGTTCGATTCCTACAACCGCTGCGATTTGCAGAAGTTCGCGGCATTCTTCGCCGATGACGTTGAGTTTTATCACGACCAGGCCGGAGTGACCCTCGGCAAGGTGGCATTGACTAATAGTGTCAAAGCGAATATCTGCGGCAAAGTGACCCGCGAACTCGTCCCCGGAACTCTTCAGGTCTACCCTATGAAGGGCTACGGCGCCGTTGAGATGGGCGTTCACCGCTTCCATCATCCGGGTCATGAGGACACAGAGGGCGTCGGCGAGGGCAAGTTCATTCACTTATGGCAATACAAAGACGGCGCATGGAAGATTACAAGGGTCATCAGTTACGACCACCACGCCGCGGCGAAATAGGCATCCGCGCCTAAGTTGCACCGTGTGGCGATGACACGCGTTTCTTCTCCCGTCCAGATCACCGCTGCCGAGTCAATCCGAAATCACTGAGTCAGATTCCGCATTGCCCAACCCTCGATGCCCGGGCCACAATGGATGCCATGACGTCGTCCTCGCAGGGTGACCCAGTTCGTTTTCTTGCCTGGCTGGGCGGTCATGAACTTGCCGTTTTGTTAGCTTTTGTGGGAATCGCTTCCGGTATCTGGTTATTCGGCCTGATAGCAGGCGAAGTGATGGAGGGCGACACGCAGTCGTTCGATCGCAGGCTTCTGCTGTCGATGAGGCGGCCGGCAGACCGCGCCCCGTTGGGCCCGCCCGGGGTGCAGGAAGCCGCACGTGACATTACCGCGTTGGGTGGCCCCACCGTGCTGGCCCTGCTGACGCTCATCACAGGCGGCTTTCTATTGCTCGACGGCAAGAAACACCTGGCGATCTTCGTGTACACGTCAGTGGCCGGCGGCGGTCTCCTCAGCACGATTCTGAAGAGCCTGTTTCAGCGCCCTAGACCGGATCTTGTACCCTATGCAACCATCGTTTCCAACACCAGTTTCCCCAGCGGACACTCCATGCTGTCTGCGGTGACTTATCTGACTCTCGGAGCCATTCTGGCGCGATCTCAGAAGCGAAAACGTCTGAAGGCTTATTTCCTGCTGGTGGCCGCTCTGCTGACGTTTCTGGTCGGCGTGAGCCGCGTCTATCTCGGGGTGCACTGGCCCACTGACGTCCTGGCCGGCTGGATCGCCGGCGCGTCGTGGGCCATCTTATGCTGGCTCGTAGCGCGATGGCTGCAGAGCCGTCGCAAGATCGAGGGAGAAAGTTAGAGGATTCCGCGGCGTCGTGCTTATAACAGCCCGCGCTCGATGTCGTTGAATGCTGCGGCCACTCGTTCCATCAGAACCTCGGGCGCTGGCAGCAACCTTGCGTTTCTTCGGGGTAACAGCTCCATCAGGCGATCCTCATCCCATGCGCACTCCCTACCGGCCGCGCGGAAACCGCTCATGTTGGCCGCGACGCAGGCCGCCCGCACCAGCCGTCGCAAAGCCGGCGTGCCGGGTCCGGCCGCGTCGTGATGATGCGCGATCACGTCACTTAACTCCAGGGGGAAATTCCACGATTCGGCAAGATGAAACCCGATCTGGCAGTGGTCGGCGTCGCACAGCTTGCGTTCGGCTTCCAGATCGCTTGGTCCGCCCCTCATGGAATCGCCCACAAACACCGCGTAGTCGTGGGGGAACAGCATCAGCAAGGCAATGCGCCCGATGTCGTGCAGAAGGCCAGATGTATAGCCGACAGCTTTCTCGACGTTGCAGCAATCAGCCAGCAGATCGCACCACAGAGCCGTGCCCAGGTTATGCCGCCAGCACCGCCGCAGGAAGGGATTGTCTCCGTGGTGGCCGATATAGTTTTTCAAAGCTACGGTAACTACCAGAGCGCGTAATCGATTCACGCCCAAAGCGGATAGGGCCCGCTGGATACTCGTCACCTCGTGTCTCGATCCCAGCAACGCCGAATTAGCCACGTGGAGCACCTGGCTCGAAAAGGCCGCGTCGGTCGCGAGCAGCCGCGACATCTCGCGCAGGTGCACGCTCTCGTGGTCGATCAACTCCAGCAGGCGACGCGCCACCAGCGGGAACGGCCTCAGGAATTTTACGCCCGAGGCGCGCCCCAGATCGATACTCGGACTCGTTCCGATTGACCACTCCTCGATCTTCTTTTCGGCAGCGATGCGGCTCAGCTTTAGGTACGACCACTCCCTTCGGTCGCGGCTCGGTCAAGCCCGCCGAAACTGAGCCGTCACCGTCAAGCTCTCGGCTGGCCTTGTGCTCGGAGTCTGTGCGTGCGCTGCGGCGACCAGCAGCGCTGCGGAAAGTGCTGCGATTACCCACTGCACGGCGTTCCTGACAGATCGTTCCATCGTCGTCCCTCTTGATGACTAACGCGCAGACCGGGACACACTTGGCTCATCAGAACCGAAGGAAACTGGTAGTGGATCAGCCCTGGAGGGCGGCCGCTGCGAAATGCAGCAGATCCCCGCGCTCACGGGCCAGGCTGCGCAGGAGGGCGTAATCGCCGGCCGTCTGGCAGAGCTGAAAAACGGACGGGCAGAAGAGCTGATTAGAATCGGTGTCGCGAAGGTGATCGAGCGAAACGGCGATGGCCTCGGGGTAACGCCCGAGCCGCGCCAGCAGGGCGACGAGACGCTGTGCCGGCTCGGTACTCTCCGCATCGCAGGCGGCGATCTTGCTGCGAAAATATGCCACGGCCTCGTCCACGTTTTCACCGATCAGTGCGCACAGGTAAATGGCGTAAGCTTTGCAACCATCTTCGAAGGGCAGGGCGCCGCGAAACTGGAAGGTCGACGCCAGGTGCTTGCCGTACTCGGCCAGTTCGACCACAAGTCCGAGCGTCTCGCGATCGGTGGCGTCCAGCGCGAAGCGCAGAATCGATGCCAGGTGGGACGTGTCGACATAGTAATCGTATTCGCCGAACAGCCATTCGCGGCCGGCGATCAGCTCAGGCACGCTCTGCGAGTCAGGTGCCTGACCTTCGTTCCGGGCGATCACCCGCTGGAGGCTTTCCACCAGCTCCCGATGTAGTGTCCGAACCAGCAAACGGATGCAGTCCTCGCGTGTCTTGCCGTCGGGATATTGTTCGAAGAAAGTAACGGCCCGGCAGATGCCGTAGTTGGCGAGGATCAGCTCGAAGCCTTTGCGGGGATGCACGCGCTCGTGCAGCGCGATTTCGATGACGGCTTCCTGATTCTCCTGCGGTTCGAGCTGATCGATAGCGGCAGCGACCGGCGCGGGCTCGCCGATGGCGCGGAAGTAAGACCATGCCCGGGGAATGTCGCCATCGGCAAGGAAAAGACCTCCCACCTCGCGTGCCGCTTCCACGAAGGCGCGTTCGTGGGTGGCGCGCTTGTCCTCCGGCAGGTCTTCAAGCTGCCCATCGTGAATCACCGGCAGTCCAAGTTCATGCCGGCTTTTCATAATCCGCGCTTCAAAAATCAGCGGATATTTCTTCTCTTCGCGGAATTTGCGGATCAGCAGCTCGAACCCCGCCTCCGCGCCGCCCGAGCGCAGAGTTTCCTCGAACGTATCGAAGAGATCGCCGGGCATAGTGTGAAACATGGTAGCGCAGTGCGGTGCCAATGCGTGGCGGAAGGGAAGCTACCGGATCGTGTAATGCCAAGCGGCGACCAGGATCAACGCAACCCCCGCAACCGCAAACCAGACCTGCCCCTTGAACCGTTTGCTCCTGTCTTGATTGACCATGCGGAGCGGCAGCCTCGGAGGAAGCCCAAAAGCGGCGGCTCGAAAACGTTCAATCTGGTGGCAAAGATGCTCGAACTAGCTCACTGCCGCCAATCCGATCAGAATCGCCGCGCACCCGGTAAGGACAGCTATCAGAAGTTGGTCCAAATTTTATCCCAGCCCGGCTTCCCTCAAAAACTGCGCTGATTCCTCGGGCGGCGTGGGGTTGATGTAGAAGCCCGAGCCCCATTCGAAGCCCGCCACCTTGGTAAGCCGCGGCATGATCTCGATGTGCCAGTGGTAATGCGTCATGGGCGCTTCCTGCGCCGGCGCAGTGTGGATCAGGAAATTGTAGGCCGGCTTTTCGAGCGTTTTATCGAGCTTGCGTAGCGTGGAGCGCAATACCCAGGCCAGGTTCTGAAGGTCGGGCCCGCCGGCGTCTTCGAAATGCGAATCGTGGCGCTTGGGAATGATCCAGGTCTCAAACGGGAAGCGCGAGGCGTAAGGCTGATTCACAATGAAGCGGTCCGTCTCCATCACCAGGCGCACGCCTGCCTGCGATTCCTGGCGCACAATGTCACAGAACACGCAGCGCTCCTTGAAATCGTGATACTGCTTGGCGCCGTCCAGTTCCTCCTTCACGCGCTTGGGAATGACGGGCAGCGCGATGAGCTGCGAATGCGGGTGCTCGAGCGTGGCGCCCGCCGGCTCGCCGTGGTTCTTGAACAGCAGAATGTAGCGCAGCCGCCGGTCTTTTTTCAGGTCGAGCACGCGCTCGCGAAAGGCCCACAGCACGTCCTCCACCTGCTTGTCCGTCATCGTAGCCAGCGTGGCGGTGTGCTCCGGCGACTCGATAATCACTTCGTGAGCGCCGATGCCGGACATCTTGTCGAACATCCCGTCGCCCTGGCGCGCCAGGTCGCCTTCAATGCCGAGCACGGGGAACTTATTCGGGATCACGCGCAGCGACCAGCCGGCCTGGTTGTGGCCGCCGTTGACGCGGTAAGCGAGAACTTCGGGCGGCGTCTTGGATTCGTTGCCGTAGCAGAAGGGACAGAAGCGCGTGGGCGGCGCGATGACGACGGGCTCACGGCTGAAGTCTGAGGGGCGCCGTGCGCGGTCAGTGGCGATGATGACCCACCGGCCTGTCACTGAATCTTTTCGAAGTTCTGGCAATGAGTGAATGCCTCGTGTGGCCCGGGCATTCCGGTCTTCCCGTGCCTTTTCCTGATGCCGTACGACTATATGCAGCAGCGTGGCTGTGACACGTTATTATACGTCCGCTGCGGGCCGAAGGCATCCCGCACCAGGTCAATCTGAGGCGGTTCGGTTAGCAAGATCCCGACGATGTCGAACCGGACGCGCCCCCAGTCCACGCCGGCGCGGCGCGCGTACTCTCCCGCCGCGCGCACGAGGTGCTTTTGCTTTTCGGGATCGACGGCGCGATCCGGCGTGCCGAATTCGTCGCTGGCACGGGATTTGACTTCGACGAAGGCGAGATGATCGCCTTCCCACGCGACCAGATCGATCTCCCCCGCCCCGTTCCGCGGCCGGAAATTCCGCGCGATGACCGTGTATCCCTGGCGTCGTAAGAAGCGATGCGCCAGATCCTCCCCGCGCCGGCCGGCGGCAAGATCAGGATGGGCCCGACGCCGGCGCGCGCGGTGGCGGAGGCGGTCGGCGAGGCGGTAGAGAACCGAGATCATGCCAGAAAAGCAAGTAGGTTGAGGCGGGCCTGAATCTCCGCGGAAGTTAGTCGAGTTCCCAAAGGTCGGAAGTATCGCAGTTGACGATATCGCCTACGATGCGCATCTTCCCAGCCCAACTGTTGCGCGGGGATTTCCAGGCTACCCTGCGGAGAACCGCCACGGGCCGACCGCGACGCGTGATGGTGACGGAGCCGCAGTACCGCTCGACTTCGTCGAGGTAAGTCGAGCAATTGGTTTTGAACGCTGTCACGCTGACGGTGCGGAGTTTCATGATCTGAAATCTGACAATAGCAGGGTTATGGCCATCTGGCCAATTCATCGAAAAAGGCGGGCAGGTCGAAAATCTCGTTTCTCTGGTAGCCTTGGAAGAGGTATGTCGAGAGCGTTCAGCGGCACACTCTCTGCCGATCAGATTGCTGAGGAGGCCTCGCTCGGTGAGGACGTCTCCGCCCACTTCGCCAACAAATTCACTGTGGTCAGACCTGTCCGCCGCGTGAATGTCGATCTGACGCAGGGCATGCTGCGGGAACTGGATGAGCGCGCCGCGCGCCTTAACATCAGCCGGCAGGCCGTGATCAAGACCCTGCTCAGCCGAGCCCTGGAGGAGGAGAATGCGGGCAAAATGAGACCGAAGCGCAAGACGCAGTAGATGGACGACCTCCCTCACGAGCTCGACGCTGGCCAAGCAATCCGCAATCATTTCCCGAACTCTTCCCATAGAAACGCATGCACCAAGGCGCACATCGCCCCTTGGGCGTGAAGAGACCCCTCCGAAATAATGGCTAGTGCCCGTCGGAGCTCAGTATGAGCATCAGTTCCCGCCTGCATCTTGCTGCTAATAGCGCCCGCAACGAGGTCGGCCGCAAAAGGGCACTCTAGCCCTGGGCTTCCCGGGCCGGGTGTGCGGTTCCAGGTCACCTTTCCAACGACGTTGGAAAAGTGCTTCGCTGCAAATTCGATGCCGGCAAGTCGAAAATGTCCCCCCAACTCATTCCGGAGTTCCTTGATTCGATCCGAGTTTTGCTGGAGGTATTTATCGGCTGCAGCAATATAAGAGGCGTCTACGGCGGTCAAGCTCCCTACGGTTTGCTTGAATTCACTGGTCATCCTTAGGCGCGTCAGGCCCCCTCTAAACTCAGAAAGGGTCTGGAGACAGCGCCGCAGGAAATAGATGCCCCGGTATTGCATCTCCGGCTCCTCGAGTTCGCCATTCCCGTAGACGATGTGAAGTTCACCCACTTCAAGCCGGAGGTCTTCGTACAACACTGATAACTGGGCGACTATATTCAACAGCTCCGACCTCCCGCCTCTGAAGATCTTTCCCAAATCGCCAAACCGGGTGATGGCCGACATCGTCACCTCGCGCCCACTGTGTGTGCCCTACAGGACCGTCGAACGGCTAAGGCTCCCTTCACTTCACCACCTCAAACTCAAACTCCATCAACTTCCCCCGCACGATGTAGCAAAGGTAGTACTCCCAAAAACGCCGGTAGCGCGGAAAATGATTCACCAGAAACTCAAACCCCAGCCATCTCCAAAATGCCAGCAGCTTCACGTATACCGAGATCTCGCGGTAGCGCGCCTTGGAGTAATAGCCGAAGCCGCCGTGGTCGGGGCCGAAATAGCGGAAGGAAAAGCTGTTCAGGTGGCTGCGGTGCGTGGGGTCGCAGAACGAGCTGAAATCGGTGTAGTGCGGGGTTTCGATGCGCACCGTACCACCGGGTCGGGCCAGGCGGTGGAATTCTTCCATGGTGCGGATCACGTCATCTACGTGCTCGATCACGTGGATCGCGAGCACGCGGTCAAACGAGTTGTCGGCGAAGGGATAGGGAGTGCGGTTGAGATCGCAGAGGACGTCGGCGCGGCTCGCGGGATTACGGTCGATGCCGATGGCGCCCGGCCGCTTGTTGATGCCGCAGCCGACGTCCAGAATTCTCAGCTTTCGCGAATCGCGAGGTTCAGGCACTCTTCGAGCACGTCCACTGCGAAACCGGCCTGGTCGCGCGTGATGACTAGCGGCGGGCACAGCCGGATCGAGTTCTCACCCGCGCCCAGCACCAGCAGCCCGCGATCGAACGCCAGCTCGAGCACCCGGTTGCGGATCTCCGGCGCGCGCTCGCGCGTTTGCTGATCGCGAACCAGCTCGATTCCAATCATGAGCCCCAGGCCGCGAACTTCGCCTACCACCGGGAAACGCGCCGGCCAATCCCGCAGCCGGTCCATGATATACCCGCCGACCGCGGCCGCATTCGCCACCAGTTCCTGTTCCAGCAACTCGATGGTCACCAGCGCAGCCGCGTTTGCCACCGGATTTCCACCGAACGTGGACGCGTGCGCGCCCGGAGGCCAGGTCATCAGCTCCGCCCGCGCCACGGTTGCGCCCAGCGGCAGCCCGCTGGCGATTCCCTTCGCTACTGCCAGGATGTCCGGGACGGCTTTGAAATGCTCGGCGGCCCACATCTTGCCGGTGCGGCCCATCCCCGACTGCACTTCGTCGAAAATGAGCAGCATACCAAACCGTTTGGCGATCCGCGCCAGTTCGTCAACAAATTTCTGCGGCGGCACCACGTAGCCGCCCTCGCCCTGTACCGGCTCGAGCACGATGGCCGCCACTTCATCCGCCGGCAGAATCGTTTTCACGAGCTGATCTTCGATCACCTTCGCGCATTCGACACCGCACGTATCCGGCGACTTGCCGTAAGCGCACCGGTAACAATAGGCGTACGGGATGTGGTGCACGCCGGAAACCAGCGGGCCGAACTTGCGGCGCTGTGCCGGCTTACTGGCGGTGAGCGTGAGCGCGCCCAGCGTGCGCCCGTGAAAAGCGCCCAGAAAGGCAATGAACTTGTCGCGCCCGGTGGAATAGCGCGCCAGCTTGAGCGCTCCCTCAACCGCTTCGGTTCCCGAGTTGCCGAACGACACCCGCCGCTCGATACCTCCTGGTGCGATAGCAGCCAGCTTTTCGGCCAGCGCGACCATGTTCTCGTAATAGAAGTCGGTGCCGGACATGTGCACGAGCTGTGCGGCCTGCCGCTGGATGGCCTCGACTACCTTGGGATGGCAATGGCCCGTGGCGACGACGGCGATGCCTGCATTGAAGTCCAGGAAGCGGTTTCCGTCTACGTCCTCAACGATGGCGCCTTCGCCGCGTGCAGCCACCAGCGGATAGGGGCGTGTGTAGGACGGCGAAACGACCTTCTTATCTCGTTCGATGATCTGCCGCGCGCGCGGTCCCGGCAGCGGGCCGTGGATCTGCGGCAGGTCCGGCCGGACTGCCTCCAGAGTGGAACGCATAAAACCCTCCAAATAATTTCGCTACTTTACCTGGAACAGACGAACCGGTAGGGAGGGTAACTAATCAGACCCGAAGAGGCTGGGACGTGCGTTGGCGGGCCTGGGCTCCATAGCTATATTGTAGCGCCGGGCGTGGCCGGCGACCAAGACTTGCCCGGACAAAATTCAGACCACGCTGCTCTAAATTCAGACAAAATAGGGTTCAGTGCGCTTCGGTTATCTCCTCCTCTTCACGTTGGCTGCCGTGGGCTGCGGCGGGCACCCTAAAATCCCGGTCCGGGCCGAGTTGAATGTGGCGACTGCCGCCAACCTAACCAAAGTTTTCGCTGAACTCGGGCAAACCTTCGAGCAGCACACCGGCATTCACGTAACGTTCAGTTTCGGCGCCACCACGCAACTGTCGCAGCAGATTGAGCACGGCGCGCCGTTCGATGTCTTCGCCGCGGCGGACACCGAGCACATCGACGAACTGGCTCGCAAGAATTTGATCATCCCGTCCACGCGAGCCATCTACGCGCGGGGCAAGCTGGTGCTCTGGGTGCCTGACGAACGCACACTTGTGGAGCACATCGAAGACCTCGCGCACCCGGGTGTGAAGCACGTTGCGATTGCCAATCCTCAGCTCGCGCCGTACGGCCGCGCGGCAGTCGAGACGCTGCACGCATTGCGCCTGTGGGACACCGTTCAGCCGAAGATCGTGTACGGGCAAAATATTTCGACTGCGACTCAATACGCCGCCACCGGGAATGTCGACGCTGCATTTACCGCACTCGCGCTGGTCGTCAACGAAGCTCGCGGGCGTAAAATCGAGATCCCAGAAAGTCTGCATGCACCGATCGATCAGGCCATCGCCGTCGTGCGGAGCACGGCGAAACCGGATCAGGCTCGTAAGTTCGTCGAGTTCATCACCGGCGCACAGGCGCGAGGCGTATTACAACGCTATGGCTACCAGTAGCTCCGCAAATCAGGTCCCATGATGCATGTGCGCCATGCCCCCGGCGCCCTTTAAGCGCGCGCGCAGGAAAAAGAAAAAGCCGGCGGGATGCCGGCCATAATACGGCTGGATGGCGCCAGGAACTCCGTACAGCGTGACATTCCCGCCAATCCCCGTCACCAGCCACGGCACCAGCTTGAGGTCGCGCGTGTAGCCCAGCGTGTAGGCTGCAATGCGGAACGTCGAACCGGCGGTCTGATCCAGGTGCTGTCGGATGGCGGGCTGATCGTTGAACAGTTCGTCTTTGTCCACCAGCTCGAAGCGGCCGGTCACGTAGTTCAATTTTTTGAATTGCACCACCGATTCCGCGAGGTAAGAATTCAGATTGTGCTGCTCCGCCGTCTTGTGATTCCGCCCCCAGATGATGCTGCTGGCCCAGTTCCCGCTGCCGAACGGGCGATTGTAGGTCAGCGACGCGGTCGACCGCACGACGTCGCCGGGCTCGAGGGCCTCGGGATGGCTGAGACGCCCCACCGAAACCTGGCTCGCCCAGTTGCCGTTTGGCGTCCACCACAGCCGCGTCGCCCAGGAATCGATCGTGCCGTAGTCAATGTTCCAGCGGCTCTCGTCCGGCTCCCCGCCGTGAAAGCCGCTTGCTTCAAATCGAAAATGGCGGCGGACAAGAGCCGCCGTCAGCACGTCGTTGGCGATGTGTGTGGAATCCTGCACGTGGTGCGAGAGCGTGGCCTGCGGGATTTCCATCGCCGATACGCGATGCGGGAAAGCCACCGGCCCGAGCGCCGGGTCGCCAACCGGCGCGAAATAGAGCAGTACGCTGGTGGATTCGGTCAGCGGCCGCGTATACCGCACGCTCAACTCCATGACGAAATCGTGCGGGTGTTGCGCGTCTACCAGCGGCACACCGAAGGCCGTCTCGCCGGTTTGGAATAGCAGCGGGTAACGCCGGTCGGTGATGGTCGCAGGATCCACGCTAAGCATAGTGCGAAACTCGACGCTGCCCCGGCGAACCGAGTGGCCCGCGGTTCCCATGAACCAGTTCGGCGCGAACAGCTTGTCGGCGCCGCGCGGTCCGGTCTGCTGCCCGCCGGTGACAAAGATCACGCCATGGAACATGAACGTCCATCCGCCGAGGCGTTTGTGGATCATGTCCATTGGAGAAGAACCGGGATTGACGCTGGTGCCGGAGGCCGCGTGGTCCTCGGGTGGTGCTTTCCCGATTCCCATCGCCATGCCGGGCATGTGGTGATGCTCCCGTGGCTGATCCTGTGGCTGATCCTGTGCCAGACAGGAAAAACTCAGCAGAACGCCAGCTAATATGCGTTTCAAGACACAATCTCCCCAAATCTGCCTGCGACTTCAGTACGAGGGAGCGAGTCTAAATGCGAAGCGTGGTGGGCCGTGGAATCGTTGGTGGCCGCTGCACAGCGTCAGGGCAAACAAGCGCTTCCTCCGCCGGCTCCAGTACCGGCAACGGCGCGGACACGGGGACAGCAACGCTATTCTGAGCGAGAGTGATGGTATGGCGAGTAGGCTGCAAACAGCCGTCAGCCGCGGCATGGCGATGCCCGCAGTCGGGCCGCGGCGCATGTCGCGAGGAATGATGGCATGAAGAACTCGCCGGCGACGCACGGCGTTGAGTGCAGGAAGCCGCGCATTTTGCATCAGGAAACACGAGACCCGCAACCGAAAAGGCAAGCACTAGAGCGAGAAGCCGCGCCATCTTTGTCCAAGGCAACACTACGTTATTCTCAGATCCCGCCCCGTCATTTCTTTTGGCTGCGTTTCGCCCAGCACGCCCAGGATCGTCGGCGCAATGTCTTGCAACGCACCGCCGGAGCGGAGCCTGGCGTGCGAGCCGTCCGTCACGAGAATGAAGGGAACGGGATTGGTGGTGTGGTAAGTATGCGGGCCGTGGGTGACGGGGTCGATCATGGTTTCCGCATTGCCATGGTCTGCGGTGATGATCCAGGCGCCGTTACGCGCGCGCAAGGCTTGACAAATGCGCCCCAGGCATGCGTCCACGGTTTCCACCGCACGAACAGTCGGCTCCATTTTGCCCGAATGGCCTACCATGTCGGCATTGGCGAAATTCATGATGATCACATCGAAATTTCCGCTCTCGATGGCTTTGACGATGACGTCCGTTATGCCTGCCGCGCTCATTTCCGGTTTCAGATCGTACGTCGCCACCTTGGGTGACGGAACCAGCGCCCGCTCTTCGCCAGGATACGGTTTCTCATTTCCGCCGTTGAAGAAATAAGTGACGTGCGCATATTTCTCGGTTTCGGCAACGCGGAGATTTCTCCAATGCAGGTGCGTGAACACGTTGGCGAGAATGTTGTTCGGATGCTCCGGCGGCAGCACGTACGGCAGCGTAAAGTTCTTGTCGTACTGGGTCATGGTGACGTAGTGCAGATTCTTCGGTGCGAGCGATCGGGAAGGCCGCTCCAGCTTGGCGTCGGTGAGCGCCATGGTCGTCTCGCGGGCACGGTCGGCACGGAAGTTAAAAAAGATCACCGAATCTTCGTCGCGGATCAGGCCCACCGGATCGCCGCGCTCGTCCACGATGGTCACGGGCTCGATAAATTCGTCGGTAACGCCCTTCTCGTAGGAACGTTGGACCGCCGCCACGGGGTCTTCGGCTTTCTCGCCGTTGCCCAGCACCATGGCGCCAAATGCGCGTTCGATGCGTTCCCAGCGCTTGTCGCGGTCCATGGCGTAATAACGGCCGCACACCGTAACGATGCGGCCCGCTCCAATGGTCCGCTTCTGGTGCTGCATCTCGCGCAGGTAATCCGCGCCGCTTTCCGGCGGCGTATCGCGCCCGTCCATGAATGCGTGGACGAATACCTGGGTGACGCCTTCCTGTTTCGCCATGCGCAGCAGCGCATAGAGATGTGTAAGCTGCGAGTGCACGCCTCCCTGGCTCGACAACCCCAGCAGATGCAGGCGGCGCCCGCGCGCGTGGTGCATGGCGGCGAGAAGCACAGGGTCCCGAAAGAATTCACCGGAGGCAATCATCATGTCGATGCGCGTGACGTCCATCTGGATGATGCGTCCGGCTCCGATATTCAGATGGCCGACCTCGCTATTGCCCATCTGGCCATCCGGTAGCCCGACGTACGGCCCGGAAGTGTGGATCACCGTGTTCGGGAATTCCGCGAGCAGCTTGTCGTACGTGGGCTTGCGCGCAGCCGCGATGGCGTTGCCTTCCACGGCGGGAGAAAATCCCCAGCCATCGAGGATCGTGAGGATCAGAGGTCGGGGCCGCGGCATTATTGGCGGAAGGCCCTTCTGCCGGCAAAGCGAGCCGAATCCCCAAGCTGCTGTTCGATCCGCAGCAACTGGTTATATTTCGCAATGCGATCCGTGCGGCTGGCCGAGCCGGTTTTGATCTGGCCGGCGTTTGTTGCCACTACCAGATCGGCGATAAAGGCGTCCTCGGTTTCCCCGGAGCGATGCGACACCACCGACGTGTATCCCGCGCCCGCCGCCATCTGCATGGCCTCGAGCGTCTCGGTGAGCGTGCCGATCTGGTTCACTTTGATCAGGATCGAATTGGCGATGCCTTCACGGATCCCGCGCTCGAGCCGGGAGGTGTTGGTCACGAACAGGTCGTCGCCAACAAGTTGTATTTTTCCGCCAAGCGTCTCGGTCATCGCCTTCCAGCCTGGCCAGTCGTCCTCCGCCATCCCGTCTTCAATGGAGAGAATGGCCGGATACTGCCGCACCCAGTTGGCCCAGAAGTCGACCATCTCTTGCGACGTTCTCTGGCTTTTGTCTGACTTCTTGAAAATGTACTTCCCGTCGACATAGAACTCGCTCGAAGCCGGATCGAGCGCGATGCCCACCTGTTCACCGGGTTTGTAACCGGCTTGCGTGATGGCTTCGAGCACCAGCTCGAGCGCCTCGTCGTTGGACTTCAGATTCGGGGCGAAGCCGCCCTCGTCGCCGACCGCCGTCGAGTAACCCTTCTTCTTGAGAACTTTCTTGAGCGTGTGAAACACCTCCACGCCCATTCGCAGTGCCTCGGAAAACTTCGCGGCGCCATACGGCGCGATCATGAACTCCTGCACGTCGACGGAATTATCCGCGTGCGCGCCGCCGTTGAGAATGTTCATCAGCGGGACCGGCAGAAGGCACGCGGAGACGCCGCCAAGGTAACGGTAGAGCGGGGTTCGTTGCGAAGCGGCTGCGGCGCGCGCGGCGGCCATGGATACGGCTAGAATGGCGTTGGCGCCCAGTCGTCCCTTGTTCTCGGTGCCGTCCAGATCGATCATGAGACGGTCGAGCCGCGCCTGCTCCGCGGCATCTTTGCCGGCAAGCGCGCCCGCAATCTCATGGTTGATGTGGCCCACGGCCTTGCGCGTCCCCTTCCCCAGGAAGCGAGCAGCGTCGCCATCGCGCAGCTCCACCGCCTCATGCTCGCCAGTGGACGCGCCGGAGGGAACCGCGGCGCGTCCCACGCTGCCGTCAGTCAAAACTAGTTCGGCTTCTACGGTCGGATTTCCGCGGGAATCCAGGATCTCGATGCCCGTGATCTTTGCAATTGTCGTCACACAGTGCTCCTTGCGTTTTGCATAACCGGAACAGAGCGTTGCTCACCGCTAACCACCACAATTCCCGACTCAGTGACGTGGTAACCGTTGCGGCGGTCGTCTTCCGCGTTGTAACCGATGACGCTCGAATCCGGAATTCGTACGTTGGTATCGATAATGGCCCGGCGAATTCGGCTATAGCGCCCAATCTCAGAGTTCGGCATCAGAATCGAATACTCGACTTCGCAGTAACTGTTTACGCGCACGCCCGGCGAGAGCACGCTGCGGAGTACTCGTCCGCCGGAAATGATGCAGCCGGCGGAAACGATGGAATCCACGGCCACGCCCATGCGGCGGCCTTCTTGCGCGAAGACGAATTTCGCCGGCGGCTGCTGCAGCACGCGTGTCCGAATCGGCCAGCGGCTGTCGTAGAGATTCAACTGCGGCGTTACATCCACCAGATCCATGTTGGCGTCGTAGTAGGCGTCCAGTGTTCCCACATCCCGCCAGTAGCGGGCCTGCTTGGCGTTGATGTCCACGAAGTCGTAAGCCACCACGCGGTAATCCGGCAGACAGCGAGGGATGATGTCCTTCCCAAAGTCGTGGGAAGAAGCGGGATTTTCCGCGTCCTCTTGCACCACGCGGGCCAGCACGTCGGTATTGAAGATGTAGATGCCCATCGACGCGCTTACCATAGAGGGGTTGTAGACGGATCGTATGGGATTGCCATGCCGAGGCTTCTCTTCGAAGCCGACGATACGATGGTCCTGATTGATTTCCACTACGCCAAATCGGTCTGCTTCTTCCGGCAGCACTTGGGTGGTCGCAATGGTGATGTCCGCCTCGTGCCGGTGATGCCGCTCGAACATCGACTGATAATTCATTTTGTAAATCTGATCTCCGGCGGTAATCAGCACCTGCTCCGGTGCTTCCGCTAGAATGCTCGGGATATTCTGATAAACTGCGTCCGCTGTTCCCACGTACCAGCCCTCTCCGGTCTGCTTCATCGCCGGAATGATTTCGATGTACTCACCGAGTTCCGGCGAGAGAATGCTCCATCCGTCACGCACGTGGCGGATCAATTCGAGCGATTTGTACTGAGTGAGAACAAAAATCCGGCGAACATCCGAATTGATGCAGTTGGAAAGGGTGAAATCGATAATGCGATACGCGCCGCCGAATGGCACGGCAGGCTTGGCCGTGTCGCGCGTCAGGGGAGAAAGCCGCTCTCCAGCCCCTCCGGCCAACAAAATCGCTAAAACATTATTCACGGGAGTTGATTTGTAAGTCCTTTATGCACATGTAGTTAAAGGCCCTGCCCGGCTGCCCGTCAACGCGGGACGCAATTTTGGGACTTGACTTTACCGTCCAAGCACCTATGATATCAATACCTTGCCATACTGCGTGGAGGAAAGTAGTTGCGTGCGGCAAGTTCTTCATTCGCACCGCAGAGTGCGTTCATCCGATAGGAGGTGTTTTTAGTTTTGGCAGAAGTAAAACTGCAGGAGGGCGAGACATTAGAGAATGCCCTTCGCCGGTTCAAGCGTAAAGTCCAGCAAGAGGACATCATCAAAGAGGTCAAGCGGCACTCTTTTTATTTGAAGCCGGGCGAGAAAAAGCGGGTAAAGCAAGCGTTGGCCCGCAAGCGAAACAGAAAGAAAAGTCGTCGGGAAGTGGAGTAACTTTCAGTAGCAGCGTTCTTCACGGGCGGGCATGGTGGCCTGGGTAGGACCGCGGGAGCGGCGGCAATGCCAGAGTTTCAGGATCGTATTATCAAGTGTGCGGATTGCGGGGCGGACTTTGTTTTTACGGCGGGAGAGCAGCATTTCTTCCACGACAAGAACTTTAAGAATGAGCCGAAGCGCTGCAAGGCGTGCAAGACCAAGCGGCAGGGAGCGCCAAACTCGGGAGCGCAGCGGGCTGAAACCACGACCGTGTGCTCACAGTGCGGGCGGGAAACCACCGTCCCCTTCAAGCCTACCCAGGGCCGTCCCGTCTACTGTCGCGAGTGTTTTCTAAGCAGGAAAGCACAGGCGGCGGGCGCCCGCTGATTCAATCCTGTATACGCTGTTACGGGCGGACCGAAAGGTCCGCTCCAGCCCGTGGATTTGTTTCCTCGCCCTAGCAGCCTGGATTCCCAGATCATTTTTCAGTTCCCCCACCAACCACGCAGGCAACCGGCATTGCGTGCGTTGCCGGAGGGCACCGATCCGGTCATAGGAGTGCAAGCGGATTAAGCTTTGGTGGTAGGTTTTTCCCGCCGTTTTCGCGCCCAGTCCGGCTTAGTCACCTGGCGCGCGCGGCCTAGCGCCAGCGCATCAGCGGGCACAGAATCGGTGATGACTGAACCGGCCGCCAGGTAGGCGCCGTCGCCGATTTCCACCGGCGCCACCAACGTCGCGTTGCTGCCCACGAAAACGCCCTTTCCGATTTTGGTTTGATGTTTGGCGCGGCCGTCGTAATTGCAGGTGATAGTGCCGGCGCCGACATTGACTCCTTCCCCAATCACTGAGTCCCCCAGATAGGCCAGATGATTGGCTTTGGCCCCCGCGCCCATGCGTGTTTTCTTCAACTCCACGAAGTTTCCGATATGCGCGCCGGGAGCGACGTCGTTCTCCAGCCGGAGCCGCGCGTAGGGTCCGATATGAGCTCCCTCCGCCACGCGAGAGGTGTTGATCATCGTGAACGGCGCCACTTGAACGTTGTCAGCCAGTTCGGAATGGCGCACAATCGAACAGGCGCCGATCCGGCAGGCTTCGCCGATCTTAGTCTTGCCCAGGATCTGTGCGAACGGCTCGATGACCGTGTCCATGCCGATCACGACGGTAGCATCCACGCTGACGGTCTCGGGTTTCTCCACAGTGATGCCGGCCAGCATCAGCTCTCGCACTTTGCGCTCACGAAACGTGCGATCGGCCGCCGCCAGTTCCACGCGATTGTTGATACCCAGCAGCGCGGCGGGGTTGTCCGCGCGGAAAACGTCGATCTTATGGCCGGCACGAATCAGAATTTCGATCATGTCGGTGAGATAGTATTCGCGCGCGGGATTGTCGGGGCGCAGTTCGCCGATGTGTTGCCAGAATGGTCCGGCCTGGAAGCAATAAATGCCCACATTCGCTTCGCGGATGGCAAGCTGCTCCGGCGTGCCGGCTTTCTGCTCCACCACCGCCAGTACCCGGCCGCCGGCATCGCGGATCACGCGCCCGTAGCCGGTCGGGTCCTCGAGTTCGGCGCTGACCAATGTGCCGGCGGCGTCCGACTGCTTTTGATGATCGATCAAAGACGCAAGCACTGCCGCGGGAATCAGAGGACAATCCCCGTAATAAACGACCAGCAGCCCCCCCAGAGGCGCCAGCGACTCACGCCCGGCGATCAGCGCGTGCCCCGTCCCTTTCTGTTCCGTTTGGCGGATGAAGCGGACGCCTCGCCCCTCCACGGCCCTCTTCACCTGATCCGCCTGGTGGCCGACTACGACAAACACGTGATCCGGCTCGGCGAGCGAGAGCGCAGTGTCGACAGTGTGCTCGATGAGCGCCCGGCCCCCCGCCTCGTGCAGCACCTTGGCACGCCGCGATTTCATGCGCGTGCCCAAGCCTGCAGCCAGGATCACGACCGTTACGGGAATGTTCATGCCCACTATTATTCAATGCGGGGCATGATTACCGCGACTTAAGCCGTCGTACCCGGCCTTCGGCGGCCAGTTCAACCGCGATGGCGGCGATGGCCTCGGCATTATGCCGGACCAGGCCCGACTCCTGCACCAGATCGCCGCACACTACGTTCACTCCCATGGCGCCTATGGCTTCAAAGTCGTTTGCGACGGGCGCGGAATGCTGGCGCGCATAACGCCGGCGCATGGCCGGGCCGATCTCGCCCGTATTGACCACGGCGTAGTCGAGCAGCTTGCCGCCGGCGTGCCGGTGGATCGCCGCGATATGGTCCGACGCTCCGAAATTCGTGGTCTCGCCCGGCTGCCACATCAGGTTCACAAAATACGCTTTCACCGCCGGGGAACGCCGGATCGCCTCCGCGATCCCGGTCACCAGCAGGTTCGGAATCACGCTCGTAAACAGCGAGCCCGGTCCCAGAGTGATGAGATCTGCATCGGCGATGGCCGCCAGCGCGTCAGGAAGCGGGCGGCAGCGGCGCGGGCGAAGCCGCACTGTCTCGATTCGCCGCCGGCTCCTGCTGATCTTGGTTTCTCCCTGCACCCGTTGGCCGTTTTCGAGCACGGCTTCGAGAGAGACGTTCGAGGCGGTCGCGGGATATATACGTCCCTTGATGGCGAGTACGTCGGACGATTCCCTCACCGCTTCGGGAAAATCTCCCGTAATGTGGGTCAGGGCCGTCAGGAACAGGTTGCCGAAGCTGTGGCCCTTCAGACCGCGTCCCGATGCGAAACGGTACTGAAAGAGACGGGAAAGCAGGGCTTCATCCTCTGACAGGGCTACCAGGCAGTTGCGGATATCCCCCGGCGGTAACACGTCGAAGTCGCGGCGCAAGCGACCGGAGCTGCCGCCGTCATCGGAGACGGTTACGATGGCAACGATGTCCACCGACGAGTGACGCCGCGCCGGACTGTGCCCGCCAGTGAATTGCTTCAGCCCGTGCAACAGGGTGGAAAGGCCGGTCCCGCCGCCGACGGAGACAATTCGCAGCGGATCGGTGCCTGTGCCTCCGGGAATTGCGGCGCCTTGCATCCGCGCGCTCTTATGCAGCGCCGGTTCTGTCCGGAAACAGCAATTGTTGAATCAGAGGATAGCTTGCAAATCCGCCGAAGTCCGCGTCCTGCCGGGCCGCGATCCGGTTCCGTGGCTCCAGATCAATCGCGCGTTTCAGGTTCTCGTAAGCGCCATCGATATCGCCGGCGAGGCCTTTGCACAGAGCCATGGCGTAAAACACATGATCGGCATCGGGCTCCATCTTGAGGGCTACTTCCAGATGCTGCTGCGCGATCGCGAGGTTGCGCGCGTTGACCATCGCAACGCCGTAATTGTAGTGCTCCTCCGCCGTCTTGAGGTCGACTATCGGCCTTTGCAGACGCCGGTCACACATGCGAATATGCAGCTCGGCATTATGTCCCATCTCACGGTTTGGACCGCCTACGGCCTTCGCGAACAGGTCCCGGGCTTCGCTAAACTGCCCCGCGTGAAACAGGCGAACGGCGTTCTCGAAAGCCTTAAGCTGCGCCTGGGCCTGGTTTCGCGCTTCAGCGGCCTCTGCGGATCCTCCGGCGTCCTGTGCGGCATTCGCCGGGCGGCGCCGCGCCGTTGTCTCAAACTTCATTATGGATTCTGGATCAGATTTTCCTAAGTTCTTTGGCACGGTCGTCTTCTTCTTCAGAGGCATCATGCGCCAATTTCGAAAGTGACTTAAGGTACGCTACCAGACCGGAAAACGGAAGTCAAAACGCTCGGCCAGGCGTGTGGGGCGGGTGTCCACCCGCATAGCGAGTATTGACCCTTTCCTTTTCAACAGAATACAATCGATAGTGTAGGGGAAGGCTGATTCCGTCCTATGCATGGCGAAGGAGCGTTGAGCCCGAGAGAGCAGGAGATCCTGCAATCTATTGTTCGCGCGTATATCCAGACGGGCGAACCAGTTAGCTCGCGCGTCATCGCGCGCCGCCGCAGTCAGTCACTCAGCCCGGCTTCGATCCGCAACGTCATGGCCGACCTTGCCGATGAGGGATATCTCTCCCAGCCGCACACCTCCGCCGGCCGCTTGCCTACGGAAAAGGCGTTCCGTTGCTACGTGCGATCCATCACCACCCGGCCTTTGGAGTCGGCCGAAGCCCAGCGTTTGCGCGCCGAACTGATCGAGGAGGACACCGTCGAAGGGCGCCTGGAGCGCTCGTCCCGCATCCTCACCGAGTGGACGCTCAACGTGGGGATCGCCGCGGCCATGCCTGGCACCGGCCAGACTCTCGATCACATCGAATTGCTCGCACTGGCTGACCGCCGCGTCCTCATGATCGTCGTGACGAGCGACCAGGCGGTTCACAATCGCGTCGTGCTCCTGGATGAGCAGGCTTCGCAGGACGAGCTGAGCTCCATCCGCAATTACGTCAATCACCATTTCAGCGGCTGGATGCTGGACGACGCACGCCAGGAGTTGTTGCGGCGATTTGAAGAAGAACGTGCCGCTTACGACGCCATTCTCCGCCGCCTCACCGTGCTTTGCCAGAAAGGCCTGTTAGAAGTGGACCAGGCGCCTGAGGTGCACATGGAAGGCGCTTCCAACCTCGTGGGCATCGATCTGCATCTGACGCGCGAACGCATGCGCGATCTGTTCCGCGCGCTCGAAGAGAAGAAACGGCTGATCGAGCTGCTCGACCGCTTTCTCGAACGGCCGGCCGGCGAAGTCGGAGTCCATGTGGGACTCGGCGAAGCTCACCCGGCCATGAAGGAACTGGCCCTCATCGGCATGACTTTTCCGCTGCCCAGCGGGATGCTGGCGCGCGTCGCCGTGCTCGGCCCCATGCGCATGCACTACGAAAAGGCCATGTCGGCGGTGCTGCACATCGGCCGCGCGTTTGAGAGTTTGCCCACCTAGCTCCTCTCGACACATCTGCTAACCTAAGACCGTGGGGAACGAGAATCCAGAAGTAAGAACGATCCCGGAGGACGAAGGATCCGCTGCAGGAGCGGTCGCGTGCCCGGATCTGGCGGCACAGGTCGCGGCACTTACCGCCGAGCGCGACCGCCTGGCTGTTGAGAAAGCCGAACTGAACGACCGGCTGCTGCGGCGCTCCGCTGATTTCGATAACTTCCGCAAGCGCGCTGAACGGGACCGCTCCGATTTTGTGCAGTTCGCGGGCATGGAATTCGTGCGCGAGTTGCTTCCCATCCTCGACGATTTCGAGCGGGCGCTGAAATCCGAGTCCGCCGACCCCGGCTACGCCAAGGGAGTCGAGCTGATATACACACGACTGCATGACGCGCTAAAGAAAATGGGGCTCGAACCGATGAATACGGTGGGGAAGACCTTCGATCCCAATCTGCACCAGGCGGTGGAGCGGGTCGAGACCGATCAAGCGGAAGATCAATCCATTTTGGGTGAGTTCCAGAGAGGGTACAATTTCAAAGGTAAGTTGCTGCGGCCAGCCATGGTGAGGGTCGCTGTCCGGCCTTCCTGACCGCCATGCCCGTGACCAAACGAGATTATTACGAAATCCTGGGGGTCGGCCGCGACGCCGACGACCAGCAGATCAAGAGCGCCTACCGCAAGCTCGCCCGCGAGCATCACCCCGACGTCAATCCCGGCAACGATCAGGCCGAGGAAAAGTTCAAGGAAGCCGCCGAAGCCTACAGCGTTTTGAGTGATCCGCAAAAACGCGCGGCCTACGACCGCTACGGCCATCAAGGCGTGCAGGGCGCGGCCCAGGGTTTCGATCCTTCCGGCCTCGACCTCAACGACATTTTGGGCGATTTCTTCGGTTTCGGCGATCTGTTCGGAGACCGCCGCCGCCGAAACCGGCCGCAGCGCGGCGAAGATGTCCGCTATGACCTGGAAATCCGTTTCGAGGATGCCGTCTTCGGCTTGGAGGCGGAGATCCAGGTGCCCCGCACGGAGCTATGCGACCGCTGCGAAGGCAAAGGCGCGGAGCCCGGAAGCGGCGCCACCACCTGTCCCGCCTGTCACGGCCGCGGTGAGGTCGTCTATCAGCAAAGCTTTCTGTCGGTGCGGCGCACCTGCGGGCACTGCGGCGGCTCCGGCAAGATCATTCGCACGCCCTGTTCACAATGCCGCGGCCGCGGCTACCGGCAGGTGCAGCGGAAACTCAAAATCAACATTCCAGCGGGAGTAGACAACGGCACTCGGCTGCGCCTGTCGCACGAAGGCGAACCCGGCGCCAACGGCGGCCCTCCGGGCGATCTATTCGTCGTGCTGAAGGTCAAAGAGCACGCGTTCTTCGAGCGTCGCGAGTACGACCTGCACTGCACCATCCCGATCAACGTAGCTCAAGCGGCTTTGGGCGCCGAGATCGAGGTGCCGACGATGGAACAGCCTTCCAAAGTCAAGATCCCCGAAGGTACCCAGAGCGGCGCAGAGCTTCGCATCCGGCACAAGGGCGTGGCTCACGTGAACGGCCACGCGCGCGGCGACATCGTGGTGCACATCGACGTCAAAACACCCACCAAGCTCAGCAAAGACCAGAAACGGCTGTTCGAGCAACTTCGCGAAACACTGCCCGCGGACAACCAGCCCGCCGAAAAGGGCATTTTCGAAAAAGTCAAAGATTATTTCGTTTAGGGCCGCGCCGGCTCTGCGCTCAAGGGGCGTCAAAGGCGGGCCATGGGGTCCGCCCCAATTAGCGCTAATTTAATTGCAATCGCGCAGCAACAGTTGACGGCAAGTTCTGAAAACGTATGTCGACCGCGGCGGCAAGAGTCCGGGTCGACTATACGTCCGGGGCACAACCAAGCTGCCAGGCCATACCCAAACACTGAAGTGAATAGGCCCACCGAGATTGGTTTAGGCCGGTGCAAATTTTAGTACCATTCATCAGCGTTTTCGGCGGGTAATGCGTCTTAGCCTTTATGGAAGTGATTCGCAGCACCACAGTGTTGATGCTGGCCTTAGCGTCTCTTGCATCTTGCTGGAGCTGCGGTGGCGACAGGATCATCAGGACGAGAATGTTCCTCAATGAGCAAGCGACGGTTGAACATTTTCGAAAACATCAGGCTGCTTTTCAGAAGCTAGTTGTCGATTGGTTGGCAAGCGGTACAGGCAGCTTCTGCACCGGCGGCACCGACTGGATGCTTTGGCATACCGACCCTCCGATCTACAAGGTAGGCAACACATGGACGATGCGGGTTTTAGCAAAAGACGGTTGGACCGATCGCTCGTTCAAGTCGCTGGACGAAGCTGCGGCAACAATAGGCATGACAGCAAAAGAACTCTCGAAGTGGCAACGTCAAATGCTTGCACTGAACATCGAATGCATCAAAACTGTGACGATAACTTACCAGGGCAAGTCCGGCCGCTACGTACAATGCGCGCTCCCTCCAACAATGTGGGGATACGGAGTTCGATTTGCACCAGCTAGTAGCGTTGTCGCATCACAGGCACTTGCTCGATGGGCTTCCATACCGCCGCCTCATGCGAGGTTAACCATGCACGCGATCGATTCTGGGTGGTTCTACTACGAAGGGTCAGCACAATCATCTGCACCGTTCTCCGAGATTACCGGGAAAGTGCTGTATGCGAACGGCGAGCCCGCGAAGAAGGTCAATGTTGGTCTTGTAGCTGCTTTTGGACCAGGGGGCTTCACGGATACAGATGAGGTCGGGCGATTCCGTGGGACCTGGCTGCCATCTGGCCGTTATCGAGTTACGGCGGACGTAATCGACCCTTCGATTCGATCCTATCGGATATGGTATTATCCAGGCGTTTTGGACCCAGATGCCTCCTCGGAAGTTTTGGTGGCTGAGGACAAGAGCATTGATGTTGGCACTTTGAAAGTCCCCATGGCACTGCCGAAACAATGATCGATACGTTGTTGAACCGGTCGCAACATGACTCATGTCTTGGATAGACGAATGCAGAAGGACGTATAACGCGCGACCCGTTGAAGTGAACCCATGCGCGCGGCAAGTCGTGTTTTGGGAAAGTGCAGACTCTCTCGATTCCACCCACCATGAGTCAGCGCCTGTGGGGGCCCGCCCCACATCGCGAATTCTTCAATGAAAGCACGCCGCCATTGGACACGCAGAAACTCCTGTCCTACGATGTATCCTTATGCCCGAGATAAACTTTCGCGACCGGCGCGCCACGTCGATCGAGAACGAGCGGCTGCGCGTCACGGTGCTGCATGAAGGCGGACACATCGCCCAGATCCTGGACAAAGCCAGCGGAGTGAGCCCGCTGTGGATCCCGCCGTGGCCGTCGATCGAGCCCTCCACTTACGACCGCGCCAGGCATCCCGAGTACGGGAATGATTCCGAAAGCAAGCTGCTGGCGGGACTCATGGGCCACAACCTGTGCCTGGATATTTTCGGCGAACCCTCCGAAGAAGAGGCCGCCGCGGGCATGACGGTGCATGGCGAGGGCTCCATCGTGCGGTACGACATCACCGCCGGCTCCGGCCGTCTGACGCAACGCGCCGAGTTTCCCATCGCGCAAATGCGATTCGAGCGACAGATCCGTTTCGGCAGCGAGCGCGCCATCGAGTTCCGCGAAACGTTGGAGAATCTTTCGGCCGCCGACCGGCCCATCGCCTGGACCCAGCACGCCACGCTGGGCCCGCCGTTCATCGAGCGCGGCATCACGGAATTCCGCGCCTCGGCCACACGCTCCCGAGTGCTCGAAGGCGATTACGGCCAGCCCGGGGCATACCAGAAGCCCGGCGCGGACTTCGACTGGCCGAACGTTCCCAATATCCACGGCGGCTCCACCGACCTCCGCGTCTACAACAGCGCCGCTGTCTCGGCCGGCTTCACCGCGCACCTGCTGGACCCGCATCGCGAACAGGCTTACTTCGTCGCCTTCTCGCCCACCAGCAAGCTAGCTTTTGGTTACGTCTGGCGTCGCGCGGACTTTCCGTGGCTCGGCATCTGGGAGGAAAACAACAGCCGCACGCTCCCGCCGTGGAACGGGAAAACGCTGACGCGCGGCATGGAGTTCGGCGTTTCGCCCATCTCCGAGACGCGCCGGAAAATGATCGAGCGGAACCGGCTCTTCGGCGCGCCGTGTTATGGATGGATTCCCGCGAAGACCACCGTGCGAGTCGCCTATTGGGCCATGCTGGCGCCCGCCGACCGCGTGCCGGAGGCGCTCGCGTGGACCGGCCCGGATAACGTGCAGTTTGAGCCGTGATCCAGATACGGCCTGCAGCGGAATCGGATCTCGATGAGATCTGGCGCATTCAATCGACTTGCCTGCCCGCTGTGCAGTGGAAGATCGCCGATTACCTCCGTCACGAATGCCGCATCGCGACGATCGACGATCGGATCGCCGGCTTCGCCGTGGCACGCCACACCTCGCCGGATGAAATCGAAATTCTGAATTTGGCCGTTGATCCGCCATTCCGGCGCCGCGGAGTGGCGCGCGGCCTGATCACGGAACTGTTAGCTAACTTCCGAGGTAGCGTGTACCTGGAGGTTCGTCAGTCCAACATTGCCGCCCGCAAGCTCTATCATTCTATGGGGTTTGAGGCGATAGGGGTACGAAAGGATTATTACGATTCCCCAGGGGAATCAGCTATTGTCATGAAGTTTCATTCATGTTAAGGTCACAAGTGGACGGGGGTGGCAACCTTCCGTCGATTCTTTCAAAACTGAATAAAAGTGCAGATTACCCACCGAGCCCTTTTCGTTGGTAATCGACTCGGCGCGGCAACCTCACCCTAGAGGAGGAATGCCTGGAATGGATCGAAACGCACAAGAGGAACTGAAAGCGCACCTGATGCAGACGGACGAAGAATTTCGGCGCCTGGTGAACGAACACTCCGACTATGCGCACAAGTTGGAGGGTCTGGCGTCGAAACCGCATCCGACCGAGCAGGAACAGTTGGAGGAGGTTCGGCTGAAAAAGTTGAAACTTCATGCGAAGGATCAAATCGAGGCGATATTGAGCCGCTATCGCGCGCAGCAAGTCGCCTGATATCAGGTGCGTGTACCGCACTAGGAGAGCCCGGTCTGGCGTGGCCAGATCGGGCTTTTTTGTTTTCCGGCACATTACAATATGAATATGAGCACGCGAGCGCTGGTGCCCGTCGAGGAATACCTGCGAATGAGTTTCGACGGTCCGGATCCGGAGTATCTGGACGGCGAACTCGTGGAGCGGAATTTGGGCGACGATTCACACAGCAGTACACAGTCAAATTTGGATGGCCTTCTTCATCCGCTAAAGAAGAAGTTTCGCATCCATGTGCGGGTCGAGATCCACATGCGTTTGGCGCCTACGCGCATTCGCGTGGCGGATCTCGCCATCTTTCTCGAGAAACCGGCGGAGCGGATTCCGTCGTCTCCGCCGCATGTGGTGGTCGAGATCGTTTCGCCGGGCGACCGCTACACCGAAATTCATGAGAAGCTCGAAGAGTACCGGCGCTGGGGCATCAAGCACGTCTGGCTGATCGATCCAGCATCGCAAAACTTCTCGCTGTATGATGAGGCCGGTCTTCGCGAGGTTCCAGTGCTGGCACTGCCCGAATTCGGGCTGACGATTCAAAAGTCCGACGTGTTCGAGTGAGCGACGAGCCCGTCCGCATCCCCATCACCGATGTCTTCGACCTTCACAGCGTTCCGCCGCGCGACGTGAAACCGGTGGTTGAGGCATATCTCGAAGAAGCGCACAGGCTGGGATTCAAGGCCCTGCGCATCATTCACGGCCGCGGCATCGGCGTGCAGCGCGACATCGTGCGCGGCGTCCTGGCGAAGACGGATTTCGTCGAATCGTTCCGCGATGCGCCGGCGGAAGCAGGCGGCTGGGGAGCGACGATCGTGACGCTGCGGTGACAAGTGTTCGCGTCTTAGCGTGATCCCACAGGGATGCGGTTCGCCACCGCCGTCTTGATCCGCTCAACAGCTTGCATCAAATTCTCGTAAGAATTGGCATAGCTGAAGCGGATGTAGCCCTCGCCGAATTCGCCGAATGCGGCGCCGCTCAGGCATGAAACCCCGGCCTCGTAGAGCAGATAATCCGCGAGCTCTTTGGACTTCATGCCGGTACCGGTAATGTTGGCGAACGCATAGAACGCGCCGCCGGGGAGGGCGCAGCGAAAACCCGGCACCTGGTTGAGGCCCGCGCAGAAGGCGTCGCGGCGGCGGCGGAACTCCGCGACCATCTTTTCCGTCGGCGCCTGCGGGCCCTCTAAAGCCGCGATGCCGGCGCGCTGCGTGAAGGTCGCGGTGCAGGAGTTGGAATTGACCATCAACTTGTTGACCGATTCCACCAGCCACGCCGGCATGACGCCGTAGCCCATGCGCCAGCCCGTCATGGCGTAGGTCTTCGAGAACCCGTCGAGGATGATGGTCTTCTCCTGCATTCCGGGCAGGCTGGCAATGGATGCCGGCGGCTCGTCGCCGTAGTAGATCCGAGAGTAGATTTCATCCGAGAGAACCATCAGGTCGCGGTCACTGACCATGTCGGCGATGTGCCGGATGTCATCCGGCGGAATCAAGCCTCCCGTGGGATTCTGAGGCGAATTGAGAATCAGCAATTTCGTTTTCGACGAGAGGCGCTTGCGGAGCGTGTCGAGATCGAAGGAGAAGCCGCGCTCCTCCACCAGCGGAATGGGCACCGGAACGCCGCCCGAAAAACGGATCATGGATTCGTAGATCGGGAACCCCGGGTTCGGATAAATCACTTCATCGCCCGGCTCGATCAACGCCAGAATGGGGAAGAAGATGATGGGCTTGCCTCCGGGGACGATGGAGACGTTTTCGGGACCAACTGGGATTTGGCGGCTCTTCGCGACGTAGCGGGCGACCACCTCGCGCAGTTCGGGCAATCCCTGCGTGGGGCCGTAGTGCGTGTAACCCTCGTCGAGCGCTTGTTTGGCGGCCTCGATGATATGCGCAGGCGTGGGAAAATCCGGCTCGCCAATTTCCAGGTGGATCACGTGCTTTCCCTGCCGCTCCAGTTCGCGCGCGCGCACCAACACCTCGAAAGCGGACTCGACGCCGATGTGATTCATTCGCTCAGCCAGTTTCATGCGACTCTCCGGAAAAACGGAACGCCATCGCGGAGCTCCACCTGCTCGACGCGATCATCGATAGCCACGCGCTCGCCGAGAATCCGGCCGGTGACACGGGAGCCGTCCTCGAGCGTGACGATGGCTACTTGATAGGGTACATCGTTGGCGAAGGCCTCGGGCGCCAGGTAGACGACGGTTTCAGTGTAGACCGTACCGGTCATACGTCGCCCAGAATACTCACCACGCACGATGCCCCGGAGCCGCCCAGATTCTGCGCCAGGCCGAGCGAGTTACGTTTGAGCTGCATGTCGCCGGCTTCGCAGCGGATCTGGGCAACGATGTCGCAGAGCTGCGCCACGCCGGTCGCGCCAACGGGATGGCCCTTGGATTTGAGGCCGCCCGAGGCGTTAATCGGTTTTTCTCCCGTCCGCGCCGTCGCTCCGGAAGCTTCGAACGGTCCACCCGCGCCGCGCTCAACAAAACCGAGGTCTTCGAGCGCTACGATCTCGGCGACCGTGAAGCAATCATGCACCTCGGCGAACTGAATGTCGCGCGGCCCGACGCCGGCCATTTCGTAGGCTTTCTGCGCGGCCCGGCGCACAGCCGGGAACGTCGTGATGTCCTCTTTGTGGTCGAGCGCGACGAAATCCGAAGCCTGCGCCACACCCAGGATGCGCACTGGCTTGTCGGTGAAGTCGCGCGCGCGATCCAGGGGCATGAGCAGGACCGCTGCCGCTCCGTCGCTGATCAGCGAGCAATCGTAGAGATGAAGCGGCTCGGCTACAGGCCGCGCCGCCAGCGCCTGCTCCATGGTGATCACTTTCCGCATGTGGGCATCGGGGTTGAGCGCGCCGTTCGCGTGATTCTTGACGGCTACCGCGGCCAGGTGCTCGAGGGTGGTTCCATACTGGTACATGTGCCGCCGGGCAATCATGGCGAACAGCGACGGGAAGGTTGAGCCGGCCTTGATCTCGCCCGAGCAGTCTCCGGCGCCTGCCAGAATTTCGGTGACCCGCGCGGTCGGCTGCGAGGTCATCTTTTCCACACCGGCCACCAGTACGCAATCATACACGCCACTAGCCACCGCCAGGAACGCATGGAAGAAGGCCGAGCCGCTCGATGCGCAGGCGGCTTCAAATCGAGTGGCCGGAACGTCACGGATCCCCACGGCTGTGGAAACGTACGGCGCCAGATGATTCTGCCCGACGAAAGAAGGCCCAGCGAAGTTGCCGAGGTGGAATGCCTCGACCTGCGAAGGGCTAACATGCCCATTTTTCAAGCACTTCTGGCAAGCTTCCACGGCCAGGGAGCGCAAGTCGCGGTCGGGAAAAGCCCCGAAGGGCGTCTTGCCCGCGGCGGCTATAGCCACAGCTCTCATATAATTAGCTTAGCGCGTTAAAGTAGTCTCCACGTTTTCGCGTCCCGGCCGTCATCCTGAAGTAGGGACGGGATTTCGTGTATTGCGAGGTCATGAGCGAATTAGTACCCCCGCCACTCGAGGCCGCGGAGAGACAAAACCGGTTCGTCTCTGAGAACCTGCGGCGCATCTTCATCCAAATTTACCGTGTGGTCGGCAATATCGCCGATGCTCAGGACCTGACGCAGGAGGTATTCATTAAGGCGCTCCAACGGCAGGACCAATTGAAGGATGAACAGAAAGCGGCGCACTGGCTCTCGCGGATTGCGACCAATACGGCCATCGATTTCCTGCGCCGGCACGGGCGGGTGACGTACTGCGAAGTGGACTTCGACACGAAGAGCCGGGAGGAGTCGCCCGAGGATATGGTGCTGCGTTCGGAGCACCGCAGTTACCTCGAAGACGGGTTGCGTTTGCTGACGGCGCGGGAGCGCGCGGCTCTGATGCTGCGCGACGTGGAGGGATGCTCGGCCGAGGAGGTTGCCCAGCAACTGGATTGTTCAAAAGCCACGGTGCGATCGCACATTGCCAATGCCCGGGTGAAGTTGCGGCGCTACATGGCAGGGAGGAGACGCTGACATGAGGAAGCATCCGAGCGAAGCGGATCTGGCGCTGTTCGCCGGAGGCGAGCTGAGCCGGTGGCGGCGGTGGGGTGTCGAGCGGCACGCAGCGGAGTGTGAGGAATGCCGGCGCGACATCTTCGATTTTGAGGCGTTGCGCGTGGAAAGCGGCGCGTTGGCCGCCGTGCCGGAGGTCTCCTGGGACCGGCTGGCGGCGGAAATGAAAGCCAACATCCGGCTGGGCCTGGAGGCGGGCGAGTGCGTAAATCCGCGTCCGGCGCCGCGTATAGTTTTCAGCCCGCGGGCGCTGGCGGCTTGCGTCAGCCTGGCGGCGCTTTTGGTGGCGAGCGTGTTCCTGGAACGGCCGTCGCCGCGTGTGGCGGATGTCAAGACACTGGAACCAGTGCTTGAAACAAGCCGGTCTGGCATCCAGTTCAGAGATGGCGATCAGGGCATCGTGATGCTGAACCGGCGCGCCGGCGACGTTCATGGCGTGAATTATTCGGCGACCGGCAGCACAATGCGAGAGAGCTACGTGGATTCCGAAACCGGTCTGGTGACCATCAACAATGTCTATGTGGAGTAAATTGGCGGCTTTGATTTTCGTGGGTGCGTTGGCCGCATCGGCACAGGATGCTTCCTTCGACCCGCACAGTTCAATCCGGATTAACCTGCCTTCCGATTCCCCGGTGTCGCTGTTGTCTACCAATGTTGGCGAGTCGCGGGCCACGCCGCGCGGCGGGGCCATGGTTGTGGACCTGCACATGTCGTTATCGCTTCGGAATTCCGGAAAGCGGAACATCCGCGGCGTAACGTTGCTCGTCACCACACAGGAGATGACGCCGGGCGGCAAAGCGTCGGTAGCCGTACCCAGCCTAAACGTCGCACCCGACCAGGCATTCCCCATTCGCATCGACCTGCGCCTGTTGCGACCCTTGCAGGCCGGCGGCGGGCCCTTGGTGACGGTGGACTTGGATGGGGTACTGTTCGATGGTTTTGATTTTTACGGGAAAGACCGGCTAAATTCGCGGCGCGCCATGACGGTTTGGGAAATGGAGGCGGAACGCGACCGGCGGCACTTCAAATCGGCGCTGGCCGCATCCGGCGGCGAGGGGCTTCGGCGCGAAATGCTGGATTCACTGGCCCGCCAAGCCGAGCGGCCGCATATCGATGTCCGCCTTTCGCACGGCGGGCCGTCGATTACTTCAGCCGCTGCGAATGAGCACGCGGAGCGATTCGCTTTCCTGAGAATTCCGGATTCGCCGGTGGAAGCGCTGGATGGAGTTGCCGACGTGGCGGGCAATGAAGCTCGCACGCCACGCATTCGCGTGGTGAACCGGTCTTCCAAGCCGGTTCGTTATCTGGAGATTGGCTGGATCGTCAAGGATAGCGAGGGACGTGAATTCCTGGCTGGATCAGTTCCCGCGTTGGAAGGCGACCGGCTGTTGTCGCCGGGACAAACCGGCCGCGCGCTTCAGGACACTGCCTTGCGGTTCTCCCGCAACGCCGGCCAACCGGTATCGATTGCCAGCATGACGGGTTTCGTCAGCCAGGTTGAATTCGCGGACGGAAAAGTCTGGGTGCCTAACCGCGAAGCGCTTCAGGATTCCGGCCTGCTGCGCGTGGTGGCGCCTTCTCCCGAAGAACAGCGGCTGGCAGACCTTTATCGCACCAAGGGCTTGAATGCAGTAATCGAGGATCTGCGGAAGTTCTAGGTTTTCCCGCGCATAGCCGGCCGGAAAGACGAAAACACGGCAAAGCAGGCAACCACTGCATTCGCGACGATGACCGGGAGCGCGTGAATCAGAACCCCGTAGCCCATCCATAACAAGGCCGCCAAGCCCTGCACGCGGCGCAGCACCGCCGGCCGCTTGCAGAGGTAGGAACTGGCGAACGTAGCTGTCGCCACCCAACCGATCCAGTCAGGCATCTTGCGTCCTCAGCCCGCCACCGGTTGGGCGGCACCGGTTTCGCGGATGGTCAGCGAATCCGTGCGGACTTTTTCCCAGTCCTGCAGCACAAATCCGTGCGCCTCGAACAGGGCGCGAATCCTGGCGGCGTCCCAGCCCGCGATCTCTTCCATAATGGGAACCAGTACGCTGAGCGCATCGTCGCTGAGGATGGTGCGCCTCGCAATGGTAGTGATGTATTGGTTCTCCGACACAGCAATAGTAAGGCCCTCAAGACGGTTCAAGTGCAACATGACATGAACGTCGGAACTGCCGTCACCTACATAGACAACACGATCGTGGCCCACCTGCAGTTTTCTGCGAAGCTCTTCGAGTACAGCGACCTTACCGTACCCCGCGGGAACGCGCGTAATCGACTGAATTTCGCCGGACGACGGATTGTACTGAAACTGCGTTCCGTAAATATGATCCTTGGGAACAATGCCCTCCAGCGCCGACTGAATAACTTCTTCAGGCGCGGCTGAAATGACATAGAAGGCAAAGTGATAACCGTCCAGTCCGTCAAGTAACTGCGATAGCAAACGAATGTTCTCCTTTAACCGGATTCGTTTGCCTGCCTCGATCAGATGTTCCTTCCGCACACAGCGGTAATCCGGATCGTGCAACAGCAAATAAGCCAGCTCCGCGCCTTGCTGAGCCAGGTGGATGCGCGACAATCCCGCGACCCTTTCTTCGAAGCCCGAACGACCGAGCAATTCACTTAGTACGATCCCGGAGTCGTTGAAGCTCAGCGTTTGATCGAAGTCGCTTGCGAGTAAGTATTGCTTCGGGTTCTTTGATCTTTCTTGCATCGGATAAATTCCTCCTCTGTTTGTTGCTACCGGGGAATCCTTTATGTCGCTTGTTGCCGAGAGCTTCACTGGCAGCGGCGCCAGCTAGATTGAAGATGATCTCTGTCCTGGAGATGGGCTACGACTGATTAAATTGCAGATGGGCGACAAAGCCGCGGGTGACACATACTCAAAAATATTCTAGCACAAGCCTGAATCATTCAGCCCTTAAAAAACCTTCACCTTGGTTAAGTAAGTTAACTAACAACTTATGCACGTTTGCGCATTTGAGCGACAAGGTGGAGGATCTGTCTTCGCATCTCCTCCGGCGCCTGTTGAACTCGCTGGCCATGCCCGGGCAACACCCATTCGAACGAATACTCGGCGAGCGCGGCCATGGAGCGGGTCTGCTCCTCCCACGAGTACCAGCAGACGTCGCGGCCCGCGTTCAGGCGTTGGTGAGTGCGGCTCCACCAGAGATGGTCGCCGGTGAACAGAAACCGGTTTTCGACGAGTAGGCACATATGGCCGCGGGTATGGCCAGGCGTCGGGATGGCGAGGAAACCGGGGGCGGGTTGTATGGGTTCGAAACCGTCGACAACTATTTCTGCGCCGGGTTGTGAAGCCAGTTCTTTGCGGTGAATGATGCGGCGGCTGGAAAAGTGCGCGGCGTATTTCCCGGCTTCGGCCACATCGTCGCGGTGCGTGAGAAAGATGTGCTCGACGCCGCCCATCTCTTCGATGCGGCGGACCAGGTGCGGCAGGAACTTGGGCGAGTCAATGAGCCAGTTTCCTTCGCGCCGCGCGATGAAGTAGCTGCTGCCGCCATACGATTTCGGCGAATGATAGCCGCAATAATAAACACCGGCTTCCAGGTGCATGGGAAAGTCGGCGCGGACCTCGCGGGCGCGCTCAGGATGCAGCGTTCCGATCGAGCCGGTTGGACAGGCTAACAGGGACCGCAAGGCGTTCCGGTTGGCATCGGGCGTTGCGGGCTGCGCGTGAACAAAGGAATAGCTACCCGCGTCGGCAAAGACTTCGGGAGCCAACTGGCGGCAGGCATCGCAATCGATGCAGGTCTCATCCACGACGAAATCGCCAGGGACATTTTCAGCCACACCGCGGCGGCGATCAGCCATATCTAGATCGTCGCACGGTAGTATGCTGGGAGGTTAAAAACGGACAACGCCATGGATCTGAAAACCATTCCGCTCGAGGTCCCCGAAGGTGGCAATATCATCGTGGGCCAGACGCATTTCATCAAGAGCGTGGAAGACCTCTATGAGGCGCTAGTCAACACCGTGCCGCAGATGAAGTTCGGCATCGCTTTCAATGAGGCATCCGGACCCTGTCTCACACGTGTTGACGGCAACGATGAGGCATTGAAATCCATGGCGGCGCGCAACGCGACTGCCGTGGGCGCGGGGCACCTCTTCGTGATCGCCATGCGCGAGGGCTATCCCATCAATGTGCTGGGACGGATTAAGGACGTGCCGGAAGTCTGTTCGATTTTCTGCGCGACGGCCAATCCAGTGACTGTCATCGTTGCCCAGACTGATGAAGGGCGCGGGGTCCTGGGCGTGATCGATGGCTCATCACCCAAGGCCGTCGAGACGCCGGATGATGCTACAAGGCGCCGCGAGTTTCTCCGAAAAATCGGCTACAAGCGCTGATGATTTCAAGCGAAAAACAACTGGAAGATTTGCTTTCGGAGCCATCGCCGGCCGACGCACGCGCCATGGCGGAGATGGAGGGCGACCTGGTTATCCTCGGCGTGGCCGGCAAGATGGGGCCGAGTCTCGCCCGGCGCGCCCGCCGCGCGTGCGAGCTGGCTGGAATTTCGAAGCGTATTATCGGCGTGGCACGTTTTTCCGAGCGCGGAGTCCGGGAGTCGCTGGAAGATGCCGGCATCGAGACCGTGACGGCCGACTTGCTTGCTCCGCAGGCTCTGGCCGGCCTGCCGGATGCGCCGAATGTCCTTTACATGGCGGCGCGCAAGTTCGGCTCAACCGGCGCCGAGTACCTCACCTGGGCCATGAACACGCTGCTGCCGGGGTTGGTCGCGGAGAGATACGCAGGTTCACGGATTGTGGCATTCTCTACCGGCAACGTGTATCCGCTCGTTCCGGCAACAACGGGTGGCGCGACGGAAGAATTGCCGCCTGCCCCGGTCGGCGAGTATGCGCAATCGGCGCTCGGACGCGAGCGGATTTTCGAATTTTTCTCCCGGCGGAATCAGACGCCCGTCATGCTGCTGCGGCTCAACTACGCGGTCGAACTGCGCTACGGAGTCCTGCTGGACATCGGCCGGAAGGTCTTTGAGCGGCGGCCGGTGGATGTGACGATGGGCTATGTCAACGTAATCTGGCAGGGGGACGCTAACTCTGTCGCGCTGCGTTCGTTTGGACTCTGTCAGTCGCCGCCGGCCGCGCTAAACCTCACCGGGCCGGAGATCCTCGCTGTGCGTGGCATCGCTCGAACGTTTGCCGAGCGCTTTGGCTTGGAGCCGGTGTTTCAGGGTACGGAAGCCGATACGGCGCTATTGAGCAACGCCACTCGCTGCCACCAGCTTTTTGGTTGCCCCGCGGTTACTGTTGAGCAGATGATCGAATGGGTGGCGGAGTGGATCCGGATGGGCGGCGCGACTCTGGCCAAGCCGACACACTTTGAGACGCGGGACGGGCGCTTTTGACAAACTGGCGCGACAAACTGCGGCGCGGTGTGGTGATTCCCGCGCATCCCTTGGCGCTGGACGCGAACCGCAAGCTGGATGAGCGCCGGCAGCGAGCGCTCACGCGGTACTATCTGGCCGCGGGTGCAGGCGGCATCGCGGTCGGCGTACACACCACGCAGTTCGAAATTCGAGATCCGAAATTCGGCCTGTACCAGCCGGTGCTGGCGCTGGCCATGGAGGAACTGCGCTCGAGCGATGCCATTCGCATCGCCGGGATCGTGGGCGCCACGCCGCAGGCAGTGAAGGAAGCGGAACTCGCGGCAGCCTGCGGCTATCATGCGGGGCTGCTGAGCCTGGGCGCACTGCGCCACGCCAGCGTGCCGGAGCTGATCGCGCATGCCCGCGCCGTGGCTTCGGTGATCCCGCTATTCGGTTTTTACCTGCAGCCGGCGGTTGGGGGCCGCATTCTGCCTCACGAATTCTGGCGGCAGTTTGTCGAAGTCGAAAACGTCGTGGCCATCAAAACCGCGCCATTCAATCGTTATCAGACACTGGATGTCGTGCGGGCTGTAGCGGAATCCGGGCGCGCGAATGATATCGCGCTCTACACGGGCAACGACGACAATATTGTGGTTGATCTTCTGACGCCGTTTCAGTTCGGCAAGGAAACTCTGCGCATTACCGGCGGCCTGCTCGGCCACTGGGCGGTTTGGACGCGGCGCGCGGTGGAACTCCTCGAGCGGGTTCATCGGGAACCGCAATGGCCGGGCTGGCTGACCCTTGCGGCTGAAATTACGGATGCGAACGCTGCCCTGTTCGATGTGGCCAACCAGTTCGCAGGTTCGATCGCCGGGATTCACGAGGTACTGCGGCGGCAAGGGTTGCTGGCGGGCCGGTGGTGCCTGAATCCCGCCGAAGATCTCTCGCCCGGCCAAATGCAGGAGATTGACCGCGTCTACGCGGCCTATCCTCATTTGAATGACGACGATTTTGTGCGCCAACACCTCAACGCGTGGTTGACGTAAGCCAGATGGCGCGCCTCTGCGTCTTATACTCGATTCTGGGCTGTGTATGCGTTGCGTCGGACTCGCTCTGGCTATAGCGCCGCTGGTGCTCACCGCGCAGGAACCGCTGGTAGACACGACGGCGGCCACGTCTCAGCCCACCCGGCCGGAAGACAAATGCTCCATCGAGGGCCAGGCGCTGAACGCGCAAACCGGGGATCCCGTCAGGAAAGCACACATTCGCCTCTACAGTATCGATGGGCGGAACAACAACTACTCCGCAACCACCGATGCGGGCGGGCACTATGCGGTTCAGGAGGTTGATCCTGGAAGCTACAGTCTGTTGGCCGAGCGAAATGGCTTCATCCAGACGCAATACGGGGCGCACGGCACGAACCCGGCCCCGGCGGCCGTGACCCTCAATCCCGGCCAGAGAGTGCGCGATGTGAACGTCCGGCTAATCCCGCACGGAGTCATCAGCGGCCGTGTGCTGGATGAGGACGGAGAGCCGCTCGAACACGTGCAGGTAATGGCGACGCGTTCCATGCGCGGAAGAAGGCAGATGGGTCCGGCGGGATACGGACAGACCGACGATCTCGGTGAATATCGCATTTTCGCTCTCGAGCCAGGCAGGTACTATCTAAGTGCCACTTACCGCCGGCCGAGTATGATGACCGAAGATCGCACGGCGGGAGCCGTGGCTGACGAAAGCTACGCGCCCACTTATTATCCGGGCACGAGCGACCCGGCGGGCGCTGTGACACTCAACGTGACCGCTGGCGCACAACTGCGCGGAATTGAGCTCACCTTGCTCAAGAAGCGCACCATGCGGATTCGCGGGAAGGTGATCAATCCACTGGCCGAACTGACACCAGTCATCGTCACGCTCATGCCGCGAGATAAGAATGCCATGAGCTTCTACCCCGCTGCCACGACTCAGGTACGAAGTGCGGATAGCTCTTTCGAGCTTCGCGGCGTGGCGCCAGGCTCATACGTTTTGACCGCCCAGTGCGCGAATGCCGACAAATTCTACATGGTCCAGCAGCACATTGACATCGGCAACAACAACGTCGATAACCTCAGCCTGATGCTGGCCGCGGGTCTGGAGCTGAAAGGCACAGTGCGCGTGGACGGCCCGGGCGACGCGCAGCCAGGTAAGTTGCAGGTTACGCTGGCTCCCGAAGAAAACGTACACAAGGGCGCATGGGTCGCTAATGTCGGAGACGATGGAAGCTTCACGCTCTCGAATGTTCTCGCCACGCACTATACGGTCTACGCGAACGGTATGCCGGAGACCTTTTACATCAAGTCAGTTCGTCTGGGCGACGCCGACGCGCTGGACACCACCATCGATTTGACTCGCGGCGGCGCTGGTGCGCTGGAGATCGTGCTGAGCCCGAATGGAGGACAGGTGGATGGTTCCGTGACCGATTCGCAGCAGCACCCGGCCAGGCAGGCCACCGTGGTGCTGGCGCCCGAGGGTGATCGGCGTGTGCAGACGTCATTGTTCAAGGCCGCCTTTACGGACACGCAAGGGCACTTCACGATCAAGGGGATCGCCCCCGGAGACTACAAGCTTTTCGCCTGGGACCAGATGGATGACGGTGATTACCACGATCCGGAGTTTCTCAGGCCGTATGAGAGCCAGGGACAATCCGTCACAATCCGCGAGAGCGGCCACGAAAACGTTCAGCTCAAGTTGATTGACACGGACACCACAACCGGCAAGGCCGCAAACTGATCCATCATGCGCTCAAGCGGGCTGGTCTCGATTGCACTGTTCACGGCACTGATGAACGCGCAGCGAGGGGCAGAGCCACAAGATGCGCGGAAGGCTGCGGAAACCGGCACTCTCGAAGGTCGCGTGGTCGGCGCCATCAAGGGCGAGCCCGTGAGAAAGGCGACCCTGATTCTCTGGCGGGACGGCGACCCGCAAAGCCCGCGCTATTCGACCGCCACAGATTCCCGCGGCTCGTTTGCCATGCAGGATGTCGAGCCAGGCAAATACCGGCTGATTGTGATAAAGGGTGGCTATGCACGCACCGAATACGGCGCACACGGTCCGCGGCATCCCGGAACCACGATCTCGCTGGATCCCGGCCAACATGTGCGCGACCTGCTCGTCCGGATGATTCCTCAAGCGGTGATTTCGGGGCGCGTGCTGGATGAGGATGGCGAACCCGTGGCGAATGTGTCCGTGCAGCTACACCAGTATGTTTACGGCGGCGGCAGGCCAAAACTGGAGGCGTCAGAATTCGCGACAACCAATGACCTCGGCGAGTACCGGTTGTTCGACCTCGCTCCCGGGCGGTATTATCTGAGCGCCTATCCGCAAAACGACATAGACGTCCAGGAGGGCTCGGCTCGCGGCCAGAGTTACGCACCCACGTACTACCCTGGAACCGCAGATCTCGCCGGCGCCGGGCTCCTCGATGTGCGGCCCGGCATGCAACTGCGCGCCATCGACATCCCCCTGATGAAAGTCCGAACCGTGCGGATTCGAGGGCGCACCATGCTGCCGGAAAAGGGGCCGCCGGCGCTACAAGTCAATGTGATGCTGGCGCCGCGCGACGAATCGCGCGGGTTCTTTTCACCAGGTTCGCCGAATATGGACGCGCAGGGAACTTTCGAGTTTCGCGGGGTGGCGCCCGGCGCCTATTTTCTGATCGCTCAGTCGGGACACGACGGAAAATCGTACAGCGGGCGGCAGGCAATCGACGTGCGACAAGCCGACGTCGAGAACCTCGTGCTGGAGTTGAGTCCGGTCCCCGAACTGAAGGGCCAGGTGCGGGTGGAAGGCCGCTCTCTTCAAAGCATGACCGATATTCACATCATGCTGGAGCCTGAAGCCAATGCTTTCATGGGATGGTCAAGCGCGCCGGTGCACACCGATGGAAGCTTCACGTTAACCAACTTTTCGGCCGGGCAGTATCAGTTTCACGTCGGCGGACTTCCCGAGGATTACTACGTCAAGTCGGCCCACCTGGGCGACAGGGACGTGTTAGAGTCCGGCCTCGACGGCGCACGGTCGGGAACGGGCCTGTTGGAAGTTGTTGTGAGCAGCCTGGGCGGCCAGGTCGAAGGCGTGGTCTTAAATGCAGAGGAACAGCCCGCAGCCGGAGCCGCGGTGGTGCTGGTTCCCGGGCCCGTGCGGCGAACCCAATCGCGATTCTACAGAGAAGTCACCACAGACCAGTATGGTCGCTTCAACATCAAGGGCGTTGCGCCCGGCGATTACAAGTTGTTTGCGTGGGAAGACGTGGAGACCGGCGCGTATGAAGATCCCGATTTCCTGACACCTTTCGAGCCGCTGGGTGAAAGTCTCACTATCCGCGCCGGCAGGCACGAGAACAAAGAGCTAAAACTGATCCTGAGCGAAGGGACGAACGCGGCGAACTAGCCACGACGCTTGAGTACCTGGCCCGCCGCTTCGGTGATGATGCCGGCTCGAAGACGGATTCAGAGTCAGCACGGTGCTGACTGAGCTGTTGTTGAGATCAGCCACCAGGGTAGCCGTCTGGCTGGCGTTGATGTTGCCGGTCTGCATAGAGAATGCTGCAGTTTTTGATCCGGCGACCGCCGTTACCGAACTCGGGGCGCTCAATGAAGTTGAACCTGTCACCTGGATAGCGATGGGCAAGCCGCCGCCCGGCGCCGCGGCCGACAACGTGATCGTGCATTTCGAAGACGAACCTGATGTGAGCGTCGTCGGGCTGCATGACAAGTGAGCCAGGTTCACCGGCGTCAGCGTCAGCGTGAAGATCTGTGAACTTCCGTTCAGAGTGGCATCCAGCACCGCCGTAGTGTTCATGCTTACGGCCGAGGCGTTCACGGTAAATCCTGCGGCAGTCGCGCCCGCAGCGGCCGTAACAGACGACGGAACCGAGAGATTCGCGGTGCCGCCACTCAACGCGACCATCGCCCCTGCAGCGGGAGCCGGAGCCGACAGGGTGACGGCGCAGGCAGCGGAGCCCGGAGTGGGTATCGTTGCCGGTGAGCAGGTCAATGCGGCAACACCGGAGTTGGACGTAATGGTCACCTGGCCGCCCGTGGCCGTCACGGGCACGGAAGAACTGCTGACGGTGGCTCCGCTGCTGTTGATCACCTGGATGGTTGAAACCTTACCGGTGGCCGTCGGGGACACGGAGAATGTGGCGACAGCAACCACGCCGCTGGTTAGCGCGGTGTTATTTAAACCAAATAGCAAGCACGTGTAAGACCCGGAGCCGGCGCTGCACGACAGCGATTTCCCGGCAGCCACGGCCGCCGATCCGGTCGTAACGCTAACCGCAGTGAAATCGGCTGCCGAGTAGATGTACGTCCACTCGAGCGCAGCCGGCTCGCTTCCCGGCGTCACGGTGAGTGAGAGATCCAGGGACACCGCGCCGCCGGGCGCTGCCGATCCCGACGACAGACTCATCGTGTCCTGTCCGAGCGCGCACGCAGCCGCCAGAAACAGAACGGCGGCTGCATGAAAAAGTGTGCGATTTATCTTGAAATCCGCGTACATTTTCTGACAATTCTCCGTACTGGCCGCTATCCGCCCAGCTTAAGTAGACTTGCGATTGAATTACAGTCTCAAACTCTACGGGTTTTCTGAAGAATGCTCAATGCCGAAAAAGGACAGCTAACTCTGGATGGCGTGTGCACCTGACTGGCGGTTAACAAGGCCGGGCGGAATATTAACCGCAGGCATCAGAAAATGCGTCGTCAAACCTCAGCGGCGCCGTTTGTTGCCTTTTCTGGCGGGCTGTTCTTCCACCAGCGAGAACTGTAGCTTTCTTTCGACGGTGTCCACTCGCTCGACGAGAACGCGCACGCGGTCGCCAATTGAAAACTCGCGGCGCGACCGCTGGCCAATGACCTTGCGCACGTTTTCATGGTACGTGTAGCGGTCGCCGGGGAGCGAATCCATGGGAACAAGACCTTCGATGAACAGGTCGGTCAATTCGACAAATAGGCCGAA